>Ga0224495_10001811_pt1 | contig 14639 bp, 11 predicted proteins | sample SF_Jul11_sed_USG_FD_168128 | JGI IMG/M metagenome (GOLD analysis project Ga0224495, IMG submission 168128) | Sediment microbial communities from San Francisco Bay, California, United States - SF_Jul11_sed_USGS_4_1 | ecosystem: Environmental > Aquatic > Marine > Sediment | place: USA: California... | reverse complement strand
GATTCAAAAATATCCAATATTTGAAAAATACATCGGAGCCCCGTGTGCACTGAGAAAAAACACCAAACCCGTTTGTCCGGAAGGAGACAAATATTGTGGCGTAAAAGTATGGAAACTTCCTCTAAAGGAATATCATAGAAAAATATAAGCAGAGAGATGCGACATTTTAATGGGGGTAAGTTTGCCCCCTGCCTTCAAACGCCGAAAATTTGGGAAAGAAAATATTGACACAAAAAAGAGGCGTTTTCCAGCACCCCCAACATATCGTTCAAAGAGCTTGGGCATGAACCTCAATAATCAGATCAAAATGTATTAAAATGCGCGTTTTTGGGGATACCAAGAAAGAAAAAATATCACCACGGAGACACGACTTTTTAGACAACCTCAAAAATGCGTCACTCTAAATCATTCTGATTGAATTTCGGGTTCATGCCCAAGCTGCAAATCTGGCGCGGTAATAAACAATTTCTTCTTTACACGCACTCTAAACATTCATTTTTGAAAATGCGGGGAAATCCCCGATCTGGAGAGGTTCAACATGCTGCAAACTGCCATGAAGTTATTATTTGGTTCCAAGTATGAACGGGACATCAAACGCCTGACGCCCATAATCGAAAAAATCAATTCATTTGAAACCGTTTTACAGAAATTATCCGGTGTAGAATTACAAAACAAAACAATGGAATTTAAAGAAAGGCTGGCGCAAAAAGCCTCGCTGGATGATATTTTACCGGAGGCGTTTGCCGTAGTCCGGGAAGCCGGCAAACGAGCGCTTGGTTTCCGTCATTACGACGTTCAGCTTATGGGGGGAATCGTACTCCATGAGGGAAAAATTGCAGAAATGAAAACGGGGGAAGGAAAAACTCTGACTTCGACCCTCCCCATATATCTGAATGCTCTGGCCGGAAAGGGCGTTCATCTTGTTACCGTCAACGACTACCTTGCCAAAAGGGACGCCGAATGGATGGGTCCCATTTATAAATTTCTTGGAATGAATGTGGGCGTCATCCTGTCGCAAATGTCCCACGAGAAAAAAAAGGAAGCCTATGATGCCGACATTACCTACGGCACCAACAATGAGTTTGGATTTGATTATCTTCGCGACAACATGGTTGAACACCAGTCCCTCAGGGTGCAACGCGGTCAGTTTTTTGCCATTGTAGATGAAGTGGATTCCGTGCTCATCGACGAAGCCAGAACTCCGTTAATTATCAGCGGAGCCGCAGAACAAAACATTGAAAACTATATTCGCGTTAATAAAGTCATACCCCACCTTCAGGACAAAAATGATTACGAAGTGGATGAAAAGGCCAGAAATGCCCTGCTGACGGAAATTGGCGTTGCCAAGTGTGAAAAATTACTTGGCGTTTCCAATCTTTACGACCCCAACAATGTCGATCTCGTACACCACATTCACCAGGCCTTAAAAGCGTACACGCTTTTTGAAAAAGACGTGGATTATGTGGTTCAAAACGGCGAAGTTATGATTGTCGATGAATTTACCGGCCGTTTGATGGAAGGCCGCCGCTATTCCGATGGTCTTCATCAGGCTCTTGAGGCCAAGGAAAAAGTCCAGATTAAAAATGAAAGTCAAACCCTGGCAACCATCACTTTTCAAAACCTTTTCAGGATGTACAAAAAACTGGCCGGCATGACGGGAACTGCGGATACAGAAGCCGAAGAATTTAAAAAAATATACAAACTGGACGTAACGGTTTTACCTCCCAATAAAATAATGATTCGGAAAGACCAGGCAGACCGGGTTTATCGCACCGAACGGGAAAAATTTGAAGCCATTGCCGATGATGTCAAGGTAAGACATATCAAAGGACAACCCGTCTTACTAGGAACAGTCTCCATAGAAAACTCTGAAAAGTTATCGAGACTGTTAAATCAAAAAGGAATTCCGCACGCGGTACTGAACGCCAAATTTCACGAGAAAGAAGCTGAAATTATCAAAGAAGCCGGGCAAAAAGGCCGCGTGACCATTGCCACCAACATGGCCGGTCGGGGCACCGATATTGTTCTGGGCGAGGGAGTCAAAGAGCTCGGCGGATTGTACATCATTGGTTCCGAGAGACATGAATCGCGCCGCATTGACAATCAGCTCCGCGGACGATCCGGACGCCAGGGCGATCCGGGGGAAACGCGATTTTATCTTGCCCTTGAAGATAACCTCATGCGAATATTTGGCACAGACCGCGTTGGTCCGATTATGCAAAAACTCGGAATGGAAGAAGGCGAGGCCATCGAACACCGCATGGTCAGCAACGCCATTGAAAAAGCCCAGAAAAGGGTAGAAGCCCACAACTTTGATATCCGAAAAAATCTTCTGGAATATGACGACGTAATGAACAAGCAGAGACAAATTATTTACGCCATGCGCAATGAAATCCTGGAGCGCGAAAATATTGCCGAACTTGTTGCCGAATTTATGGAAGATTACCTGTTGGAGAAAATCGCCGTATATGTTCCAGACAAGAGAGCCTCGGAACCGGATCTGGATGGTCTAAAAACCTGGCTGGAAGGTTCCCTGGGAATACCTCTGGGTTGGGACAAAGAATATCTGGAAAATAAAACTTTCGACGAAGTATCCAGCGAATTAATGGAACTTATCCACAATGAATACCGAAAGAAAGAAGCAGCCACAGGAAAGGAAAATTTAAACATCCTCGAAAGAATTATCACCCTTCAGGTACTTGATCAAAAATGGAAAGATCATCTTTATTTTATTGACCACATAAAAGAGGGCGTCTGGACTATGGGTTATGCCCAACGGGATCCGCTTGTGGAATACAGGTTTCGATCATTTGAAATGTTCGAGGAAATTATTTCTATTATAAGAGAAGATGTTACGAATTTCCTGTTTCGGGCGCAAATACAGGGACCCATAGAAGAACAAATTCCAAAAGAATCACAGGTAAAAGGCCAGGCCATTCATCAGGGAACTACAACATATGGCGTAAACATGGCCGAAATGCAAAAGTTGCAAGAATCCTCCATCATGCCGCCAGCCTCATCGGGACCCAAGACCGAAACAAGCAAGGCTGCACAAAATACCGCGGGCGGCGGATCATCCAGAAAAAGCAATCGCAGAAAAAAAAAGTGAGTTCAAAGGAAACGGCCATAATTACAGAAATTGTTTCCGTTCCATTCAGAGAGTCGAGAAGTATGTGGCGATACCGCGATGGTATGCGCTCCCGCAGGTTTTCGCTACCCCTCTTTTTTTTCTCAAATTATGATTTTCCGGACCTCTCCGATTATTGGAACGGTATAAAATATTTCATGTTCAGACCCGGAGTAGATTATGAATTTTATCGAAGAAAATAACAGCACCCGAAAAAAAATAAACGACATCTTGAAACGTATAACAAACGACGAGTGGCAAACCGAAATTGGCGGCGGCTGGACAGCAGGTACCATGCTTTGTCACATTGCCTTCTGGGATAAAATGACCATCAACCGGTTGCTTGCATGGAAACAAGGCGGTAATTTGGCTACTGTTCCGGAAAAAGAAACCATTGACGCTGTAAACGATTCCGTTAGAAGCATGTGCTCCTTTATTGCATTTGAAAAAGGAGTGTTCCTGGTGTCCAAATACATGGAAGAAATCGATACCTTTGTCAGTCAATTAGAAGCGTCGCAAATTAAAGAGCTGGAAGATTCCGGACGCGGGCGCTGGTTCCAGAGAAATTTACACCGACAGCTTCATCTGGAACTACTCGAAAGATCTACGGCGCGCTAATTGAATTTTACGTCGGGGTTGCGGCGCAACCATGTGCGCCGCAAGGGGCAGACTTGCCCCTTGAAAAAATTTCATTCATTACGCCATGATGTTTAATTCATCATGGAATACAGTTGATCCCAGTTGATTTGCCCATCGGCGGTCTGATAATATTCCAGCAGGGCGGCAATCAATCTCCCCAGCGCAACTCCCGACCCGTTAAGGGTATGAACAAATTCATTTTTTCCGGTCGTTGAATTTTTATAGCGAATTTTGGCCCGGCGCGCCTGAAAGTCCCGAAAATTGGAACAGGAGGATATTTCCATCCAACGTTGCATTCCCGGAAGCCATACCTCAAGATCGTATGTTTTAGCCGAAGAAAATGAAGTGTCGCCTGCGCATAAAAGAACCTTGCGATAGCACAGATGAAATTTTTTTAAAATATCTTCGGCATCCGAGGTTAATTTTTCAAGCTCTTCGGAGGATTTTTCCGGAGCGGTAAACTTTACCAGTTCTACTTTATGAAACTGATGCACCCGGATTAATCCGCGCGTATCTTTGCCGGCGCTGCCGGCCTCTTTTCTAAAACAGGGAGTCGCGCTCGTTAAATACAGGGGAAGCTTGTCTGAGGGCAAAATCTCATCGCTGTATAAATTTGTCAGGGGCACTTCTGCGGTAGGAATCAGGTTCAAGGCATCGCTTTCTATTTTGTAATACTCGCCGGCAAATTTGGGAAGCTGACCGGTTCCATACATAGCGGCATCGTTCACCAGAAACGGAACGGTTCTTTCGAGGTATCCTTTTTTTTCATGCGCGCTGAGCAGAAAATCCGTCAGTTTTCTTTCCAGTTTTGCAATTTGTTCATTGTACACATAAAAACGAGACCCGGAAAGCTTGACTCCTTTTTCAAAATCTATCAGACCAAGACTTTCGGCGATTTCAAAATGCGGTTTTACTGCGAACGAAAATCCAGGAGGCTTGGCGCTTTCAAAGATGATCTGATTGCTTTGTTCATCAAGGCCATCGGGAACATCCGCATCCAGAATATTGGGAATGGCAAGCATGTGCTTTTCATACTCTTCGTCGACGAGCGAAAGTTGATCTTTCTGGTTTTTCAAGTCTTGGCCAATTTGGCGCACTTCGTCTTTTAATTCCTCTGCTTTTGCACGATCGGTATTTTGCAGTTGCCCAATTTGTTTCGAAAACGTATTTTTTTTATTTTGCAAATCTTCTGATGAAACAATGAGACGGCGTCTTTTTTCGACGAGGCCGGTCAACAAGTCAAAAGCATCTTCGCCTTCCCCGCGTTTTTTCAAACTATTTCGGACAACTTCCAGTCCGGCATCTGTTTTTAAAAGAACAGGATCAATCATAATAAATTCAGTATAAGAAAATCTGAAGTCAAAACCTAACCAAGAAATCCCTTGAGTTCCTGAAATGCCTGCTCTTTTTGGGCTACGCCGGTTTTCTTTATGGCCTTTCTCAGTATGGTTTCCCAGTTTTTTTCGGGAATGTCTTTTTTCATTTCCTCAATAATTTCCACTATTTTTACTTCTTTTGTGCAGTTAAAGATCTGATCGTCATTATAAAAAAACGCTTCAAACAAAGCATCAATATAATAACCCGCCTGATTCTTGGATCGAAAGTTGTCCCCCTTGCGCTGGATGACTTCTTCCTTTTTTGTAGCCCGCCGCAGCTCGCGCTCGCGCCTTTCTATATCGGTTCTCTTCATATAAAACCTTCCTGATTGCCGGATACCGCGTGCATTAGGGACAGACTGTAAAGCTGTTTTAACACTCCCGAGTTTGCCCCAAGACCGGCATAGTGCCTGGGCATGAACTCGAAATTCAGTCAGAATGTAGTAAAATGCTTGCTTTCGGGTTATCTAAAAAGAAAAAATATCACGACAGAGAACACAGGAACCACGGAGAAAATACGAAAAATTCATTTTCACATGCTATTTTATCAAAATCTCCGTGTTCTCCGTTTTTCGCACGATTAAAAGAGATAAATACGGAAGGCCTTCAATCGGGATGTCATTCAGATTCAGGTATATTTTTTCATCCGGCGACGTTGTTTTCGATACCGCCGCAGCGCATTGCATCAAGTTCTTGCTTTTCAGCAACTGAATTACCGGTTGAATTACTTTTGCCACTTTATAAAATACCACAACATCATGCCGATCCAGTTCATCCGCCATTTCTCTCATATTTTCGGTGGCCGGAATTACCGCAAACTTTTGATCGGCATTGACAAGCCCCCACCCAAGCGAGGCTGATGCGCCATGAACCGCTGAAATTCCGGGTACAATTTCAATTTTCAAATCCGGATTCCACTTCCGCATTTTTTCCATTAAATGGATAAACGTGCTGTAAAAAAGGGGATCGCCTTCGGAAACAAAGGCTACATTTTTCCCGGCCTCGAGGGGTTCGCGAAGGGTGGCGACCGCCATCTCCCATTCTTCATTTAACCGGGCGGGATCTTTTGTCATTGGAAATGTTAGTGGGACAAATGTTTTTTTATTTTTATCTACGAGGCTTTCGGCCATGTTCCCGGCATAACTTCCGCCGCCTTTTTTCGCCTCAGGAAAAGCAATTACGCCTGTTTCCTGCAAAATGCGGTAACCTTTCATGGTGATTAGCTCTGGATCGCCGGGGCCTGCCCCAATTCCGTACAAGATTCCCGTGCCGCGCTTCTCGTTCAAGATGCAGTTTGATCTTTTATAATCGACAGGCTGTCAAAATAAAAACAGGATTGAGCGCCTGAAAACCTGTCAACTCTCCAATCATGCGGCTGCGCGAAACTTGAGTCAGAATTACGCTAATTTCAAAATCATTGTCGTTAAAAAAATCCATTGCCGCATTTAAGGTGTCCATGGTGGCTGCATTAACAACAATACGGCCTTTTGGCTTCAATCGATCAAAACTGACTTTAAGAATTTCTCTTAAATATCCTCCGGAACCGCCCACAAATATGGCATCGGCATTGGGAAGCTTTTCCAGGCCTTCCGGAGCCGTGTTCTCCACAATGGTAATATCCGCGTGTAATTTTCGGATATTTTTTCTGCAATACTCGATATGATCTTTGTTTTTTTCTACCGCGTATACATGTCCTTCGAGAGCAATATGCGCCGCTTCTATGGCCACGCTGCCGCTGCAACTTCCAATATCCCATACTACGCTGTTTTTATTGAGCTTCATCTCGCTTATGGATAAAACCCTGATTTCCTTTTTTGTAATCAACCCTCCCGGTTTTTCCGGACAGGAAAATTCAGAGTCTGGAATACCGATACCCCATGTCACAACAGGTTTATCCCTGAATAGAATCATTACATTTAATTTATGAAAATCTTCCGCTGTTTTTTTAGAAAGCTCCTCAAGGCTGTACCAACGGCATCTTTCATCTTCCATCCCAAGATTTTCAGCCACAAATACCCGGAAATCCGGCAGATTGTACTCCAAAAGATAGGCGGCAATTTTACCCGGATGATTTTCGAGGTCGGTCAACAGGGCAATTTTTGTCTCCGGGAAAACGCGTTGCGCCAATCCTGAAATTTTACGCCCGTGAACGCTTATAAACTTTGCGTTTTGCCAGTCTGTTTTTGCCCTTGCAAAAGCCAACTGAATGGAGCTTAAGTTTGGATATATCTCAATGCTGACTCCTGCAACTTCTGTTTCGCTTTCAAGAGACGATTTTAGATTCGATACAATCAAGCCGCCAATTCCAAAAAACAAAGGGTCTCCCGATGCAAGTACGACAATATCTTTTTTTTTGTTTTTTAAAACTTCAATGACTTCATGAACCTTGTTGGCCAAAAGAATTTTCTCACCGGCAAAATCCGGAAAAAAATCGAGCTGCCTCCGGCCTCCGACCAGCACTTCGCAGTTGTTAATCCATTCCAGAAAGTTTTGTGGAAGCGAGCCAGTACCGCTTTCTCCAATTCCGATAATTTTAATAGTCTGACTCATATAAATTCTTTTCTGCTTAATAGCTCCCCGTTTATGGTATATAATATAACTTCGAGATTAACCTGACCAGCGGTTTTTTTACTGCACACCTCCCAGCAACGCGTCGTCACAAGATCAAAAAAACGCATCATCCCTTTTTCTTTCATAATGTCGCCCGCCTGACTGGCCGTATTGGCAGATTGAATTTGCTCCACCGTGTCCGCATCTGCGCCAGCTTCTTTTGCCAGAGACGCCAAAAAATCAAAATCTACGGATGATTTTGATGAGTGCAGCATTAATTCTCCGGCGGCTACTTTTGAAAATTTCCCCATCATCCCGGCAATGGTGGCTTTTTTAATTCCATAGCTGACGCATTTTTTTAAGGCAAAACCAATAAACTCTCCGGCCTCATGAAAAGCCATCGGATCCAGATTTGGATACATGGCCATGCCGTATTTTTCGCTTCTGCCGCCGGTAGTCAACACGAGATGATCCAGATGATTTTCTGCGCTGGCTTTAATGGAAACCGCAAGGGTCGAACGGTAGGCGGCGGTAGAAAACGGAATGACAATTCCGCGCGTACCGAGAATGGAAATGCCGCCGAGAATTCCAAGCCGCGCATTCATGGTTTGCAGGGCGATTTTTTCGCCGTCCGGAACCGAAATGATCACTTTGACGGCCCGTCGGATGTTTTTTGCTTTCAGCGTTTCCCGAATCTCGTGCTCAATCATTTTGCGGGGAGTTGGATTAATCGCGGCTTCTCCCACGGCCACGGGCAATCCCGGTCGCGTCACTTTTCCCACGCCGGTTCCGCCGAAAATTTTTATCGCATCCTGGTCAATATCGCCGGCGCCCATCCAGGAAACCTCCGCGCGGATAACGGCTCCATGCGTTACGTCAGGATCGTCGCCGCCATCTTTAATAATATCCGATACAGCGCACTCTGGTAAAATGGCGGTTTGACTTACCCGGAGAACAGCGGTTTTGCCGATGGGTAAACTTACCGACACCTCATCCACCGGTTTTTTTTCTACAAGCGCCCATATGGCCGCCTTTGCCGCCGCCGCCGCGCAGGTTCCTGTTGTGTAGCCGGTTTTCAGGTCTTGTTTTTTTTCTCTGGACATTTGCTAAAAAGAAGCCTGTCCAGTTCTCATTATGTCAATGATTTTATAGCGGGGAGAACGGGTAAATTCCCCGAAAAATGATCATCGATTCTCCCCCCGCTGCGGCTGTCGGTCAGGCTCACGGACGCCCGTTCGACAGCCTTCGCTTCCCCTTTTATATGAAAATGGATTCTGGAAGTTTTTGCCCGGGATTCTTTATCGGTACCGGCAACAACCGCGCGTGGTCAGCGTTATCCGCTCTGCCGCGTCGCTTGAAAATATGTTGGGGGCAGCGGCGCCCGGCGCCATTTTTGAGTCTGGAGGCAGGCTCAAAAATGGCGCCGGGCAAAGCGCGGGGGAAACTTGCCCCCGCCGTGAAAATTCCAAATATCATTATAAATATATTTTTAGGTTGCAAATGTATAAGGATTCCCTGTTATAGTTTCAATCATGGGCGAAAAAACAATTCAACAACCGCTGACAGCTTTTGACAAGTTTACGGTTTTCCTGTACAGATCCGGCATCGTGATTGCAACTGCCTGCATACTGTATGCCATTTATTTTTTTTATCTGAACTCCGCAGAAGCAACTCCAAATGAATATTTTATCGGGCGAATCCCCGCCATTGTTTTCTGGGTTTTTGTAATTTCCGTAAATATGTCCGTGATTTTTCTGCATTTATACAGCAAACAAATCCTGCAGGCAATCCGGCTGGCGACCCAGGCTGGTTCCGTGATTTTAATGATATTGGCCGTTACCGGGAATCTGGATTACGCTTCTCTTTTTCAAAGCTCTGGATGGACTGGAAAAGTCGGGGTGATCGGGCTCGGTCTGGTTCTGGCCGGCTTCAGCGGCATTGGGGCAAAGGAAGCCTTTTGCTTTAAACTGTACGAAGGATATGCCTACGGAATTTGCCTTGCCATTCTGGTTCTTTTGCAATTGTTTGGCGCGTTATCGGCAAGGAATGGCTATATTTTTTCGCTGATTCCCGGTATTTTGATTCTTGTCTTTACGTTGCGAAAATTAACATTGCCGTTGCATTACGACATTGGCGATAAAAGCAGGTATTAGGCAAAAAGGAGCTTCCCATTAACAGCGTTCCATATTATATATTTTTTTCCGAAGTTGAAATCGGAAATCTTCTTACGAAAATTGGTATTGTCAATCAGGACGAGCGGGTGGTATTTGCCCAGATATGCCAGATTGTGAGCATATCCAATAACCCGTCTGTTGATATCGACGAACTTTTAATTGAAGTGGTCAAATGGGCTGAACGCCATAATTATGCCGCATTACGTCTTGGTCAGACCACGAAACGGGTGATTCAGACATTTTGCTCAAATCTTTCCAAAATACATTTTTGCAAATTGAAATATGAAGACAATGAAATTACCGGAATTACCCTTGTAGAGCCACAGTTTGAGGCTGTTCATGCCCTTTACAAGCAAATGGAGCAAAGTCCTGAAACTCCTTTCCCTGGAGATTCTCAACTTGCCATTCCGCTACAACCCACCAGAGTTCTGGAACTCATGTGCGACAAGATCAACAACCAGTTTATTGAAGAAAATATCGAAAAAAACAAAATGGTTAAAATTATTTTTCCGGAATTAAATTCGCATATTTTTATTACTCCCCGGCTCATGGTTCAACTGCCTACTTTATGTATAAAAAAAATAGGGAAATATTATTCGGCCACAGCAAGGGTTCGATTGTTGGACGCCATGCTAAAACCTCTTGAAGTAATGATGCCTGAAAAAAATTTAAAGGTGGAACGCGTTTTGAAGGTTCTGAATCTCGAAGAAAAAGAATCCCCAATGTTCTACATTCATTTAACGGAAAATATTATTTCAAAACTGAAAAAGGAAATGAGAGTGCCGGAAAATATGCCGGTACTCCAGGCCGCAAGTATCCTGAAGCAATTTAAGCTGGAGCAGGACGATAAAGATAAAGATGAAAAAAAGGATGAATTGGCGCGAGAAGACTTTTTAAAGGTCCTGAATTTCATAAAACAAAACCCCAAACCCCACTCTCTGCTGGAATTGTATCACCTGCGAGAAGGAGAAGGCGCAAGTTTAAGATTGGCCGGTTCCTACGACAAGAATGAATTCATCAGTTTCATGGACCGGTTTCTGGAAAAATTTACGCAAACAAAAGAAAGCAACGATCCCACCGAAATGGTTCCCGAAATAATTTTGCTTGTAGACGATGAATCGCGGGAAACCTTTATTTATCGGGAATTTCTGGTCTCCCTTATTGAACGCGAGAGAATAAAAGCAAAAGGGGAAATTCATAATGCGCTTCTGGACAAATGGACGCATGCCCTCCAAAATTTTCAAAACCTTCCGGAGATGAAAAAAGACTCTCTTTTTGAAGCTGAAGTAGCAAAATTCATAAATCGCAAATTCCGGCTGCTAAAATTTGTTGCGGCTAATCCGAACCTGCTTTTTTCCATATTCAAGGTTTATGAAAACGACAAAGATATTAAATCCAAAAAGCAATATTATTTTGCGCCGAGGGAAAAACCGACCCTGCTGCCTTTTTTCGCCATGATGGAATTAACGCGCGTTGATTTGTACCGGGAGGCCTATGCCGGATTGACATTTGTATACCGGTTTTTTCTCTCTCGACTGATACTCTTCATAATGAGGCTTTTCAGGAGTACCGATAAAAAGTCCGACAAGGAATCTTCCATAGACGAAAAGGATTCTGAAAAAGCCGATTCTGCGAATCAGGATAAAGACGATGAAAATCAACCCGACCAATCTGAAATTAAAAAATCTGTTCAAATAAAAGTCAGAAAAATTCTTCCCGAAATTGAAAAAAATTATCGAGCCGGCGGCAATATCCAGGAAGTCCTCGAGGAATTGTTGAACCGATGGAACATCAAGGTTGGAGAAGTTAGAGATATACTCAAGGAAAAAGTGGACAAGGATACTCTTGAAAGAGCCTCAAGTCTCTATCGCATGCTTTTAAAATCTCCAAACTTTAGCGAAGAATCCCTTCATCGCGAATTGAAAAATATAGCGGTGGATCTCGTTCAAAACAAGTACACCGATGTTCACGATAAAAAAGCTCTTGCCCGATATATTGTGCTTTCAGCCATCTGGATACTTCGCAGTAAAGGGAAATAAAAAAAACCTAAACCAATTTGTAGTTTCAGCCGATTTATGTCTCATGGAGGAGCCAAATCAGGAACGACAATATTCAGGCGGAATGTAGCTCAAGGCACGGTTTTAGCCGCTTCGCGCGATAAAACCGCGATAATTTAAACCATTCAAACTGAATTTCAAGTTCATGTCGGGGCTCGATTCATAAAGCGCCATGCGGCATAAAAAATCGGCGTAACACGGTTAGGCCTTTTTTCCCGGAATAGCGCTTCCTTTTGAATAACACATGGAGGTTAATATGCAGGTTAAAAAAAATGGTTTAATGGATTCTCAAATGGGAATTCAAAAAAACAATCACGAGCAGGATGTTGGGCACGATAAAATTCCTATATACCGCCGCTTTCATGGAAAAATAGAAAACGCCATCACACGAGAAAGCATAGGAATAGACAGGGTAAGAAATCAGGTTCTGAATCTGCATGGAGAGGTAAAGGATATACAAACAAAAATCTCCAGAAACCAGATGCAAATCGCTTTCCTGGAGAATTTGCCAATCAACGGAAACCAGGGAAATGGCTGGAGAGAAAAATTGGAGTCTTTTATGAAAGATCAGTTTTCCGAAAGTATCGTAATAAAACCAGAACCAGATCTGAAAACGTATATTCTTAAACTGGGCAACGAAAATAAAAGCCTGGGAAATGACATGTTGACCCGTGAAATTAAACTGGAAAATATTATTTCTTCTGGAATTATGGACAGCGAAAAATCAGAGGTTTCCGATATCATTGTCAGGGATATTGAAAAAGCGCGAGAAGTCTTTTCAAAAATGAAAACCGATTCTGTTTCCCGGGTTTTAAAATTCTGAAACCTGCGCTGTAAATCTGGCGTTTAAATCCTGCGTCAACGACGGCAAATCATTATTCCGTATAGAATTGCGTATCTGACCCATGAGCTGATGCATAAAGAATAAGTTATGAAAACTGCTTAATTCATAGGCTAACAGTTCCTGTGTTTTGTGCAGATGCCTGATATACCCCAGACTGTAGCGTTTACATACCCGGCATCCGCAATTTTCATCAATGGGTTTATCCAGAAACTTGTTGTACTCCGCTCTCAGATTTAACTTTCCAAGGGATGTAAAAACCTGGCCGTTTCTGGCATTTCGCGTTGGCAGTACGCAATCAAACATATCAATTCCATGATTTACCGCAAACAAAATTTCCGGAATAGATCCCACCCCCATCAGATAGCGAGGTTTGTGTTCCGGCATTTGTGCGGCAGTTGCCGCAAGTACGTTTCTAAATTCATCGTTTTTTTCGCCCACGGAAAGACCCCCAATCGCATATCCCGGCAAATCCAGATCTTTCATAAAATCTACGGATTCGCTCCTGAATGCAAGATTGGTTCCTCCCTGAATAATTCCAAATAAATTCCGGGTTTTGTCATAACCCATACGCTTCCAGTGATGGAGCGATTGCCCGATCCATTGATGCGTTCTTTCCAGAGATTGTCTCAATCTTTTTTCATCCGCCGGATACGGAGCGCAATCATCAAGAGGCATAACAATATCGCTTCTTATGATATCTTGAATATCCAGAACTTTTTCAGGCGTAAAAAAATGAGGACTGCCGTCAATATGAGACTTAAAATGAATGCCCTCAGCGGAATACCGGGTAAGCTTTGACAGGGAGAAGGCCTGGTATCCCCCGGAATCCGTCAAGATCAGCCTCGGCCAGGACATAAATTTTTTTATACCCCCAAATTCCTTTAGCACCACGGTTCCGGGTCGAAGATACAAATGATATGTATTTGCCAATATGAGGTTAAATCCAATTTCCTCAAGACTTTCCTGGCTGACCGCTTTTACCGACCCGCGGGTTCCCACAGGCATAAAAACAGGCGTTTCTACATGGATTCCGTTGTCAAATTTCAAGACCCCGGTACGCGACTTTTCAAAGGTATTTGTAACATCGAACCTGAATAAAGACATGGATATTATTTTGCGAGTTTTTTTTCCTGCGCCTTGCCCAGGAGAAGTACTTCACACCCGTCTCGAAGCGCAAGATCCGGATCAGGGGAAAAAATAAATCTGCCGTCTTGCTCCTTGATTCCCACGATAATATGCCCATTTTCCCTGTAATTTGTATCGCGGATCTTTTTGCCCAGATTTTGATTTTGGGCATGAATTCGCTCTACATTCATTTCAAATTCATAGTTTGACTTATCCAGCATTATGTCCAGAAACTCCTCTACATCGGGCTCTACAAAACTGCGTGCCATCTGTATCCCGCCAATGACATAGGGAGAAAGTACCTTATTGGCTCCCGCCTGAAGCATTTTATTGCGGGAACTCTCATCCGAAATTCTGGTCTCAATCCGTATGGAAGGGTTTATGCTACGCGCAGAGAGAACGACAAATAAATTATCTGCGTCTGTGGGCAAAACCGAAGCAAGTCCAAGCGAATTCTGAATTCCTGCCTCAACAAGGGTTTCTTCAAGCAGGGCGTCGCGTTTTAATATAAGCCAGTTGTTTTGCATTTTAAAAATCGGGGCATCCGGGTTGTTGTCAATAATTACGAATGTTTTTTCATTGTATGAAAGCTCATGCGCCAGGGCAATGGCCATTCTACCTCCACCGCAAATAATATAGTGATTGCGAATTTTTTTTAACGCTTCTTTTAGTTTGTTTTCTTCCATAATTACCCTGAAGTTTCGTTCTACAAATATCTTTACAAATGCATTAATCGAAAGTCCATAA
>Ga0224495_10001810_pt1 | contig 14640 bp, 18 predicted proteins | sample SF_Jul11_sed_USG_FD_168128 | JGI IMG/M metagenome (GOLD analysis project Ga0224495, IMG submission 168128) | Sediment microbial communities from San Francisco Bay, California, United States - SF_Jul11_sed_USGS_4_1 | ecosystem: Environmental > Aquatic > Marine > Sediment | place: USA: California... | reverse complement strand
GGCATGAGGATAGCGACCTGCAATGCACGGAACACGTCAGCGTCTTGACAAACAAGGACTTCCATAAGTCATATGGATCACACGATTGGCGCAGTAAGTTTTTCAAGTTCAACACCGAGGATCACGCATACAAGACATTCTATGCCAATGCCATTCGGGAGGTGGGAAAGCGCAAGCAGAAGCATGACTTCATCCTTCCGTTCTGGGGTAGTGGAGTTCGACCAGTCTGCGATGCCCATCCTGATCTAATCTGCGTGGAGCCGGGGATCGGCTATGCTGGTGGTCATTGGGCGCGATGGAAGGTCTGGGAGAGCTATGCCATCTACCATGCCCATTGCGGCATGGGTGCAGTTGGTCAGTGCAAACAGGATAACTATTCCGTAGTCATTCCAAACTACTTTGATGTCGAAGATTTCGACTTCAATGACCAGAAGGAGGATTACTTCCTGTACCTTGGCAGGGTCTACTCTGGCAAGGGTGTTGATATCGCCATCGATGCGACACGCATAGCAGGAGCGAAGCTGGTTGTAGCGGGTCAGAAAGAGGCTGGGTATACATTCCCTGCTCACGTCGAGTATGTCGGCTATGCTGACGTACCTACGCGCAAGGAACTCATGTCTAAAGCTAAGGCATCCTTCCTGCCATCACAGTACGTCGAGCCTTTTGGCGGAGTCCAGATTGAAAACTTGCTATCTGGAACCCCAACCATCACCAGCGACTGGGGATCCTTTGCAGAGAACAACCTCCACGGGGTCACTGGCTATCGATGCCGCACGATGGGTGACTATGTCGATGCAATCCACAACATCGACAAGATCAAACCAGCGGACTGCCGTGCATTTGGGGAGAACTTTACGCTTGAAAGGGTTGCGCCTAGGTACGAGAAGTACTTCCAAGACGTACTCGACGTATACACTGGGGCTGGCTGGTACGCTGATGGAAACGGAATCGATGCAATGACAATGGTTTATCCAAGCAACATATGAGTGACTTAACATTTGAATCCAACTATTGGGGAGACTGTTGCAATACTTTCGACGAAGACCAGAAGCATTTCGTATACGGCAAGTATATGGGGCTTTACAGAACAGGATACTCATTCGATGTATCTGGAGCAAGAATCGTTGACATCGGTGGTGGCCCCACATCCATGCTGTTAAAGACAATCAACTTGTGCGAAAGATCATTGGTTGTTGATCCATTACTCTATCCTAGTTGGACTTACGACAGATATTCGTCCATGAACATTGATTCATTGCTCGTTAAGGGAGAGGATATATTCATTGATGGATTTGATGAGGCGTGGATTTACAACTGTCTTCAGCATACTGATGACCCAGAGTTAATAATTAAAAATGCACTTCGAGCAGCTAAAGTTCTTCGCATCTTCGAGTGGGTTGATATCGAACCGCATGAAGGCCACCCACAGATCATCACAAAAAAGATGCTTGACGAATCTATCGGAAGCGAGGGAAGATTAATTACCTTAGCTGAATCAGGTTGTTTCGGCAAGGCATACTACAACATACATAAACAATGATACAAAACGCACCATACGAACAGTTTGTAAAATCAATCGCAAAGTCTGGGGTAGAAATCCTAGTTCAACTCACGCCACTGCAAGCGTCAATGATCCACATGGCAATAGGAGTGAGCGGAGAAGCTGGAGAATTGCTTGACGCAATTAAAAAGCACGCTATCTATCAGAAGCAATTAGACTTAGAGAACGTAAAAGAAGAGGCAGGAGATATTTTATTCTATCTTACAGGCTTGCTTAATGATCTTGGTCTGACTTTGAACGAATGCCTAGAAGCTAATGTTGATAAGTTGTCGCGGCGGTATCCAGAGCGGCGATACACCAACGAGGCAGCAATCGCGAGGGCAGACAAGGCAAGCGCAACGGACAATCATCAAATTAAAACACTAGAGCTAGTTGAGGACGATGACCTTGCGGAGGTAGTGATAGAGAAAGTTTGTCAACTTAACGAACCAGATTGCGAGTCTTGCCAATGATTATGGGTGGCATAATATTATATGTATTGCTTGCAGCATTGATGCTTTATTTCATTTGTGACGGCATGAAAGGATTCGATGAGTAACACCACCCAAAGCGACCGAACCCCAAGTAATACTCGACGGGTGAATACGTTGGAACATTACATTGAATACAAACAATATGATTCAATTAAAGTGATGAACGCATTACAATTAAATGGAGTTATTTCTGACGAATGCATTATGCCAGAAGACGTTACTGATTCAGGCAAAGCAGTTTATTGGTTGGAAGATCACGTTGCAGAAATACATTGACGGAGAATTTTTCCGTGACAAATACTACCCATTATTTGTCACAAATGAAAGAAGAAATAGATAATGAGCTGGGATGATTACGCATTGTCGATAGCGGAAGTTGTAGCTAAAAAGAGCAAAGATCCATGGCGGCAAGTAGGAGCGGTGTTGTTGCGACATGACAACACTGTTGCATCTTGCGGATACAATGGATTTCCACCCCACATGGTTGAGGATTGGAGTTGCAGGGAGAAGCGCAGGAATTACGTTGTCCATGCAGAGCAAAATGCCTTGCGACACGTTAAGCCATTGGAGTGTTATCTACTGGCATCAACAACATTGCCATGTAATAACTGCTTAAAATCTCTTGCATCTTATGGAATCAAGAGAATAGTTTATCGAGAGACGTATCCAACAGATGAATCTACAACACTGCTTGCAGCGGAATTCAACATTGCATTGATTAACCATAATTAAAATGATCGAGCCAACCATGTCGCAGAAAGCAATTAACTTTGTGAAGAGTGCATCGGCATTTGTTAAGGCAGGTATGCCAATACGAAGCAAGGATCAGATCGAGGATCGGTTGATGATATGCAATCAGTGTGTTCACTACGATGCCACGGCATTCAGTGGAGCGGGAAAGTGCGGTGTTTGCGGATGCAACATGGAGATCAAATTGGTTATGGACACTGAGCGTTGCCCATTGGAGTATTGGGATTAATATTATGAATAAAACAAATAAATTTTTTATAGAAGCATTAGACGAGATGTTCAAGCGTGTTGGGTTTGATGGATTTGACAAAGAATTCTCTGACCAAGATGGATGGTATTCCAAGAAAAGCTGGACTAAGGAAGAGTCAAAAGACTACAAGAAGTGGTTTGAGGCTAAATATGTTAAAGAATTTAAAAGCACAAAGAAGCAAGCAGAAAAAGAATGTGCTTGGTTTAATCTTATGTACGGATGGAAAGTGAATGATTAACAAATCTCCATCTGTACTACAGGCAATTAACATTGCCACAAAAGTTAGGGAAGAAGCTGAGAAGGATGATATCAATGGAATCATTTATGCAGCGCAATACATACTGACAAATCTGACTAATTCTCAGAAAATGTTGGTTACGTTGGATGAAAAGATAGCTCGACAAACTGTCTTAAACTTTGTGCAGCACTTGTTGAAGCACGATCAATTTGAAGCAGCAGCGACTATCCTTTGGGGTGCTGGCGTTTATGATTGGCGACCACAAAGCGCAGCGGATACGTGGAGATGTCTTTTTGAAAACGACAAATTACTTGTTCAAGGTGCTGGAGCAATGGGTAAGACATTTAACGCCGCTGCATGGTTTTTGCTGGATTGGATGCGAGATCCAGAATATACTTGTATTAAAGTAGTCTCGTTAACAGAGGCACACGCTCAAAGAAACGTATTTGCTGCTATCAAAAATTTTTACAGAACTGCATTGGTTCGTCCAGAGTTTGATGGTAGCGAGGACTTGGTCAAGTCGATTCAAGCAAATGACGATGACAAGAATGGCATCCACCTAGTTGCTGTACCGCGAGGCGATAGCGGAACTGGTACGCTTCGTGGATTCCATCCAAGTCCAAGGCAAAAGCCAGATCCAAAGTGGGGACAGATGAGTAGGACGCACGTTGTTTTGGACGAAGCTGAAGAGGTTCCAGCGGGTGTTTGGGAAGGTCTGCAAAACATATTGTCTGCTGCTGACACAAAAGATTCTAAGGGACGAATCAAGATTTTCGGAGCATCAAATCCGAAAGACAGAAACAGCGAATTTGGTAAGAGATGCGAACCAGAACGAGGTTGGCAGAGTGTGGATTGCGAAGAGGATTTTGAGTGGGAGAGCAGAGAGGGTTGGCACGTATTGCGGCTCGATGCCGCGAAGTGTGAGAACGTGATAAAGAAGGAGATTGTTTTCCCCGGTTTCCAATCCTACGAAGGTTACATGGCATACGAGTCCAAAGGAAGGACTGCGGAATATTATACCATGGCGCGAGGATTCTTTCCGCAAGAAGGCATCTCGATGGCAATCATCACGCCTGCGATGATGGATAATTCAATGGGAGGCTTGCGGTTTATTGGGCCTGTAGTGCCTCTAGCGGCGTTCGATTTGGCGTTGGAGGGGAGAGATCAGGTTGTCTGTTCATTTGGTCGATATGGTCTTTGCGATGGTTGGACTCCGCGAGATGGTAAATTCCGTGAATTTAAAAAATCAAAAACTTGTTTGCAATTAGACTCGCAAATGCAATTTCCAAAACTAGCGACATTGGAACAGACAGCAGAGATTATTCGCTTTGCAAAAGAGATGAGGATTGGCCCAAATTGGTTATGCGTTGACAGAACTGGAAACGGAGCTGGTATCCACGATGCGTTGAAATCCCTCTACGGAAGCGAAGTCATGGGAGTTAACTATTCTTGGGCTGCATCAGAGACTCATATTTTGGGCGACGATACTCAACGAGCGAATGAATTGTATTCTGGAGTTGTAACAGAATTAATATTTGGACTTGCTAAATATTTGGAATTTGAGTATTTGAAAATTTCACCGAGCTTCCGTACCGAGGAGTTGGTTCGACAAGCAACTTCTCGCAGGTACAAACAGCAGGGGCAGGGGTTAGTAAGAGTCGAGAGCAAAGGAGATTACGTCAAACGCACTCGTCAGAACAGCCCTGACGCACTCGATTCCCTGTCCCTGCTGGTATATTTAATGAGACAAAGAGGTGGAGTTGTCGCAACAATGACCGATCCAAAACCAGAAAAGTTTGTTTTTCAAAAAAAACACATTGGAATTGAAAATTATGAGTATGTAGATTTTAGTGATTAAATTTATAAATAAGCAAAAATTTGCTTGCAAACATTAAAAAACTTCTATAAAACACAAAAATCCATGGCAAAACCGATAATTGGAATGATTCCACCGGGAGGTTGGCATTACTACGATGGTGATGTGAAACTCACTGGGCAAAGCTATGACAATCTTCTAGAGGTTGTCACGAATTTTCGTGCAGAAAATCATTTACCAATTGCAGACGTTGAAGGAGATGTGAATTCTTATATTTGCTCCAAGAATCCCAATTTCTGTCATGGAGTGGACATGGTTGTTGTAACGTCAGTTCATACCCCAAGTCAAAAAACAGAGTTGTTAAATGACGTTACTATCTGGGCAAAAAATGTTTTGAATTCCTCAAAAGAAGTAGCACTTGTATCAAGTGATCTAGCAGAGCAACGCGCAAAAATCTGTCTTGCTTGCAAAAAAAACGTGCAATGGAAGAGCGGTTGTGGTGCTTGCGTTAAAGCAACCGAAAGGTTATCGGCATCGATTAGACAAGCTAAAGAAACCAAAACATCGAAAGTGCTTGGTGGCTGCTTGTTACTACGTCACGATAACAAATCAGCAGTTTTCATGTCCAGAGACAGCATTTCCCCATCAGACAATTTGCCAGTAGATTGCTGGCTAAATCTCAAATAATATGTCAGATACAACAAAACCAATTCCAGCAGAAATCACAAACGTCTACGCATCGAAAGCTGCGCGGATTATGAAAAACTCTGATAAGCAGAGGATTTCTGAGCTAGAAATTGTTGATACCAATAACACTGGGGATATTGTAAATCCAGACACGTTACAAGTTAAAAGAACTTTTAAGGACTGCCAACAAGCGCATTCGGCATATCGGAGATTGAAGCAACAGAATGTCGAAAGAAATCGCAAAAACCAATTGATTCAGAAGAAGTTAAACAATGAGCCTCCGTATAGTTCAAAAAAACTGGAAAGTATGGGTCAAAATTGGCGCAGCAATCGCCCAACTGGGTTTTTGTCTACGATGGTTAGCCGATTACAACCACCTTTTAAACAAGTAATAGAACAATCACCTACACTTACCTATACAAAATTTCCATTGGAAGGTGTCTCAGAAGAGAATAAAACAAAGATTTTCCGCGAAGAAATTACAAAATGCATCCGAGGCTGGAAAGGCCACGATGATTTGGTTGCTCAAGTAACCCATGAGAATACAACATTTGGATTTTGTGCAATTTGCTGGGATGATGTTCGTGACTGGAAGCCTGAGTTTCTGCGCCAAGATTATACATTCTTTTCTATCGAAACTCCGCAAGAAGCTGATGCGACTCCGATTTGGGCAAGAAAACGCCGATACCAAATTGCAGAATTGTTGCCAGTGCTTGAGCAACCAAGACTTTCCGCACTGGCAGGTTGGAATATTAACAACTTGATTAAATCGATCAACAACGCGACCCCTGCTGGACGAACGCTTGATTCTGACGATGATGCGAGACGTTATGAGGACTGGACGAGAGAAGGATCCTATGGTGCATCTTACGAAAATGATGCGAAATACGTTGAGCTAGGCGAGTTGTTAATCAGAGAGCCAACTGGCAAAATTTCCCGTTATCTTTTTGACGATAAAAGTGGAGAAGAAATCTGCACCCAATTGGACAGATATAGCAGGATGTCAGATACTATCGCATTATTCTCTATTGAAATTGGATCTGGATCATTAATGTCTTCCCGTGGTGCGGGACGAGACTTGTACAATACACATATCGCTATCGACAAGGCTAGAAACCTTATTGTTGATAACTCATATTTGCGCGGGATGCTATTACTTAAGAAAGGCCCAACAGCTAAAACAGGAATTCCTCCTCTTCAAGTAATGCATCCCGTTGCATATGTGGCTGAAGGATATGACGTGGTTCAATCAGCAATACCTGCCGACGTAGAAGATTTCATCAAATTGGATCAATTCATGTCTGGATTGGCTGAAATTCAGATGGGAACATTCCTTCCATCATCCGTGATGAACATCGCTGGTGGTGATAAGACTGCATCAGAAGTTAATCGCATTGCTGCTGTTGAAAATCAGATCCGCGAAGGCATCTTAATGCGCTGGGTAAAACAATATTCCAAGGCAGTTGAGCGTATGCAGCGAGGAATCTGCCATCCAGAACACGTTAAAGCCGCATCTGAGTTAAAAACACAGATTGATTTTGCTCGTTTGCAGAATCCAAACGCAATGTGGGCCAAAAAAGAGGTTATAGAGGCATTTGAACAGGCGCAATCCGAGATTCCATCGTTCTTAGTGCCATTTGAGATCCCTAGACACCTCGATGAAGAAGCAGTTTCATGCGTTTTGTCCATGTTGGAGCGCAATTTGCCTCCTAGCGACATACTTTTAATGGCATTCTCACCAGCAGAGGAACTTTTACCTCAAACCGAGGGTCAAGATGCGGCAATCCTTGATCTTCTAATCCAACGCTACACTGGCAACCCACAAATTAACCAAGATGAGCTAATGAAACTCGATTGGTCACGCAAAGTGGGTGAATCCATTGCTAACCAAGTCATCCTTCCTAAAGATCAGGTTGAGGCAGTGGCAATCGAAGCGACACGCGCACAGATTATCGAACTTCAGAGCATAATTTCTGGTGAGGACATTCCAGTTTCTCCACGGGACAACGATATTGTTCACATCCAGACAATCATGGAGAAGCTATTCCCGTTGATTGCAAACGCTCCAGCAGGGTCTATGCCTCCAGAGATGGTAAAGCCACTACAATCGGCAGTACAGCACTTTATCGGCCACGTCCAGAACGCTGAAGCTAAGGGAGCAGACAAAAAACAGATTGCCGAATACAAAAAGGCAGTTTCTGAAGCGATTAACTATTTAACGGCAGGTCAAGCACCAATTTCAGAGGGTGATTTATTTCCAGCAGCAGCAGGCGGTGGTGGCGGTGGCGGTGGAGGACGTAGACCATCGACGGCACAGGCAACCGCTATTGGAGAAGCTGTTGGATTAACAAACCCATCACAAAATAACGCAGTCAACCAAGTTGCTGCACCACCTAAACCCGTAACCGCAGGATAATATTATGCCATTAAAACCCAATAAAAACACGTTGAATAAACAGAAATACGTTGACAATCCGTTGTCTTCTAAATCCGAAAAAGAAGACGAGATTGAAAAACTTCTGAAAGAAGAAGAAGAGATGGAAGCGACCGAACGTCTTCAGAAAAAAGGCATGAGTGACCAAATTGCTAATACAGAAGACTTAAAAGAGATTGGCAAAGACATTATTAAGGGCGCGAAAAAGGGTGTTAAAAAAGTTTATCGCAATGTTAAATCTAAAGTTAAGTCGATGATGGAATAAAATATGGGAGGAGCATATAGCGCATCAAGTGGGGTAGCAGTGTCTCAAAAGACAGATGCTTGGAAACCTAACCCTAAAGACACAAGGTCAGATGGATCCATTAAAGGACAAGGTTGGTTGGGGCCATTAAAACGTCTAGACAACCCTAATGATTCTTCAAGCGAAATATCAATTGGAACGAATTGGGGAACTGGTGAAAAAGAAATACCAACCCTTGTTCCGGGGCTAACACAAGCAGAGCAAAATTACTTGCTCTCAACTCCAACTAGCGATATATTTAAAACAAATCCAAACTTATACAAAAGCATAGAAAATAAAGCAATCGGGTTTGCAAAACAAAGAGAAAAGCAAGGGTTGCCGTTCTTTAAATAAATATGAAATGGGAAGAATCTGATGCATCACGTCTTCGTGATTACGACAAAAAAACAGGGAGTCGATTGCGTTTATATTTACGCAGCAGAATTCCATTCATAACGGAATGTTCCGTAGAAGGAGTTGCAATGCAAGCCATGTTGAAGCAAGGTTTTGAAATGGCATTGCGAGAAATCGATGATTGCGTAAACAATTCTCAAGATAATTCCGATCCAAGCGCAGGAAATTTTACTTCCATGTGACTGAAAAAAAACCTAGTTTTTACGTCAAATATTATGGCAGAAATAAAACCAAGATTTAGCAAAACAATCACTAACAGGTCAACTGGACGAACAAAGACAGTTGAATATGGTCAAGCTGGCGAATCTAAGGATGGCAAAGACCGCATTCGACCCGGCACAAAAAAAGGTGATGCGTATTGCGCTAGAAGCGCAAATATTAAAGGAGATTGGAAAGATGACCCAAATTCTCCAAACAATCTTTCACGGAAAAAATGGAAATGCCGTGGAGAAAAATCAATGAAGTAAAAATAAACCAATTAATAAATCTATGGAAAACGAAAACGAAAAAGCGGAATCCAGCGTTACTGGATTTGGAAACCCATCATTGGACGCAGACCCAATTGATGAATCGACAGAAACTCAAATCGATGCATTGCTGGACGAGGCATTGAGCGGGATTGAACCAGTGTTCGCAGAATCACCAGAGCCTGTTGAAACTGAAGCAACCGAAGAAGTTGAATCGATTGATGAGCCTGTTGAATCCACGGAAGTAACGGAATCCACGGAAGTAACGGAATCTGGTGAAGTGACAGATGCTCCAGAAGTCCCTGAAAATCCAGAAGCCGAAATAGATCCAGAGATTGCGTCAATAGAGCAACCTCGCAACCTTTCGGAAGTTAATCGATCTAATTGGCGCAAACTTCAAGAAACTGCCAGCACATACAAGAAGCAAGCTGAAGAAGCAGAGCAACTGCGTCAACGTCTTGTCGAAATGGAATCGCGCCAACAAGAGTTTAAAGCACCTGATGATTACGATGAATTAAAAAAATTCCGCGCAATATTCGACATCAAAAACGATCCAGAATTTCAGTCGAAATACAACCAACCAATTCAATCTGCCAAAGAAAACATTTACAATATTCTTCGCAAAAACGGAGCAAGTGATGATGTTATTAATTCAATTGAAAAACATGGTGGGCCTGATGCCGTTGATCAAGCTTGGTGGAAAGAAAATGCAATTGATAAACTTTCCCTTACCGATTCAGAGAGGTTGAAGCGCAACCTTGTTGATGTTGTGGATCTTAAAGAAAAGCAAGAGCAAGAGATTGAAAACGCAGCACAAAATGCGGAGAAAATTCTTCAGGAACGCGAACAAGAAAAAGGCCAATGGTATCATAAAGAAGTTGAGCAAATTGATCAGCACATGGAAAATCTTACAAAAGAGCTTCCTTGGGCAAGGTTTGCTGAAGCACCCAAAGACGCTACTCCAGAAAAGCTAGAACAAGTGCAACGACATAACGCGCAGGTGCAATCCCTTGCTGAGAAGTTTAACTCAGCGTTGTGGCCCACCAACGCTCAAGAAAGGGCTAATGTAGCGGCAGCAGCAGTGTTCTCACACGTTCTAACAGAGCAATTGCGAATTGAGCAAGAAGGTAAATCCAAATACATGGCAGAATTGAAATCTTTGCGCGAAGAAAACAATAAGCTAAAAGGTGCTGGGAAAATGCCACGTCAAACAATTAATAGTCAACATAACATTAAATCTAGCTTAAATGACAGGTTAAAGATGAATTCTATGGATGCCATTGATCTTGGACTCGATGAAGCTTTAGGTGGTTAATAATATATTAAAGTTATTACAATGTTCTATAACTTTTATATACTTAAAGTCACATTATATCTATGGAACCAAAAGTTACTCCTGACGAAAAAATAACAATGAATGCACTGGATTCTTTCGATCCATTTGCAAGGCAAGGACAAGTTCATAAACCACAACCGCAACCAGAAATAAATAAACAACAAAAGGATTTTTCACATCTTGACGATAATATGATCAAAGAAAATAGAAAACCTAAACGCAGAATGAAAAAAAATGGTAAGATTTTGGGAAATATTGAATCACCAACTTCAGAACAAATAAAACAACCTATTATCGAAGATTCTTCTGAAAATGTACAATTTAATGATACTTTACAGTCAAATATTGTAGAATCTAGAACTAATGAAGGATTACCTTCGTATCGTTCAGAGTTCGCGGGAAGGGATATTTTTGTTGGTTTTTCTGCTAATAGAGCTACTAATCCGATTACCGCGATTGCTTTAATCAACATTGCGCTTGATTTTGGGCGCGATAAGATCCGATTTGACGTTTCTAGCGACGAAAACAACTTTTATAAGTCACGAAATGATCTTGCAGAAAAATTCCTAGCCACAGACGCAAAATGGTTGCTGTTGTTAGACAATAATATCATCCCATCCATTGGTAGACCACAATGGGCAAAGGCAACAATTGGTGCTGCTCGAAATATTCACGACTCGCACCTCCAGAAACACATTGTGCATCGTCTAATCGGAGCAGGAAAGTCTCTTGTGGGTGCGGCCTATTTTGCAAATTTAGATGATGCGTCTATCGACTGCTCAAAAACCGATTTGGGTAAAAAAGCAAGAGTCTGCACAGATTCCGTGGAACCAGTTGATTGGGTTGGAAGCGGATGCCTGTTGATTCATCGTAGGGTGCTTCAAGACATTAAGAGAAAGTTCCCTGATATCAAGCACGGCGCATTTTACCCTGACGATATTTCATTCTGCAAAAAAGCAATGGATGCAGGACATCAACCGCACATCGATCTTGGTGTTCCAGTATTTAATGTAGGAATTAAGGCGTACTAATGAAAAAGAAAATCTACGGATATTACGAAAGCGTACAATTGCTTCCACAAGACGAACAATTTGCTTGTGCGAACGTGTGGAAATCTACTTGGGAATCTCAAGGATGGGATCCTGTAATGTTAAATCGTTCTCACGCTCAGGGTAGCCCATTGCATTTGAAATTAATGACTAAAATGACAAGACTAGCTCCAATTCTTCCAAACGAATTACAAAATAATTTTGCTTTTATTTGCGCTCGTTTTTCTCGTTGGTGTGCGCTTCATGCCGCTGGAGGTGGATGGATGAGTGATTATGATGTTGCTAATAACTCATTCACTCCACATATAGCTGAAGAATTAGAAAAGACTGGATCATTACTTCTTTTGTCTGGGCAACCATCTTATGTTTTCCATACAACTAAAGAAATGTGCGCTCATGTCATAAATACAATACTTTCTAATGATCTTCATATTGGAGGAGTGTTAAAAAATGAAGATGCTATTTTTAATGAATCTGGAAAACTAGATAAAATTGAAAAGAATTTAATTCATGCAAAACTGGAGAATAATATTCCAAAATCTGAATATCTAAAAAATATTTTAAATATTATTTGACAATAATAAAATTTTAACATAAAAACAAAACAACTCGACGTGCTAGATTCGTTATTCTAGTGACTTCGCGGAAGTCAAAAAATCCGCAAACAGGCCGAATAAAGCCCAACGTGCCGGGGCAACAAAAACAAGAAACAAATCGTTAAGAACCGCAAAACGGAACTTATCGTCTTGAATGTTGCCCGAAAGATTTTCTTACGGGAGTTCAAGCAGAACAACCAACCAATTAAATAGAAAACCAAAATCATGTCAGACTGCATCTCACTTGCTGCAATTCAAAATTTTGCAAGCAAAGACGTAAATCGTATCATCGGACAAATCGGACGAGTTCTTGCTCGTAAGAGTCCTTATATCAATTCCATCGATGGTGGAACGCTCCCAAACGTATCAGACGTTGTTCGTAGCGTTGTTGAGGAAATGGCAGTTCCTGCCGCATCCCTCGCAGCTCCTACATTTGTTAACGACACCACACTTTGTGGCGTTGGCGCAACTCCTGACGTTGTTGGCTCGACTGAGTATCAGTTCCAGCTTCAAACCCTCCGTGGTGCTGGGCCTCGCGTTTGCGTTAAGCAAGCTCGTACCGCATTCAAGGGATCGTACCTCCAAGCTCAAGTTTCGCTCGAAAAGACGATCCTTCAGTTGATCAATGCTGATATCCGTTATCAATACCTCATTCAGTCAGGCATCAAGTATGTTGTGGATTCCACTTCCGTATTTTCTGCAAACCTGACTGGCGATATGCAACAGATCAATACCTTGTTTGCGGATAAGGCTCCTGATGCTCCTATGAACTTCAAGACCCTGTACAAACTTGGCACATTCTTGCGCGAAGAAATGCTTGCGGAACCATTTGCAACCGCTGAAGGCGAATTCTTCCAAGTTATTGCAAGCGCAGATCAGATCGAGAACTTCCGCAACGATGCGGATGTAAAAGAAGATTTGATTGGCCTTACGACTGGTTCCTTCAAACTTGGTGAGTCTGCCATTTCTGGTTACTCATTCCAAGGCTATCGTGGATTCGCATTCGGTATCGACCAGCAACCACTTCGCGCAACCGCGAATGTGGGCGGTGTTCTTACCCTTGTTAATCCAATCGTATCGACTGCCGTCACTAATGGTTTCGCTCAACGCCGTAACCCCGCATGGGTTGCTGCCGATTACGAAGTCATGTTTGTGATTGCAGGCAATGCATTCAAACGTCTCGTACCTGAAGGTTATGTTGGCGAAGGAACATTCCGTTTTGCTCCTCAACTCGCTATGGGCGAATTGGAGTGGACATATTTCCGCGACAACGATTGCAATCTGTATGGTGATTTCGGACAGCACATTTATCAAATCCAACGCGCTATTCAACCAATTCGTCCACAGAATGTTGTGGCGATTGTCTACAAGCGTTGCCAAGATGATGTGAATCCAGCACCTTGCGTTTAATAGTAGATTGATATCGGTGGTAGAGTTAATCTTGACTCTACCACCTAATCAATTTAATAATAAAACATATGGACGATATTCCTTCAATCCTCGACACAGCAAAATTCCGTCACTTGGTTCTTGATGGTGTTTCTAATATCGCAAATTCTATTCAAGGATTTCAAATCCCAGAATACGATGAGCTTGAATTAACATATTACGGATCAACAAACAATATTGCAACTGTAGTGTATAAAAAAGCATCGGTTGTTGTTGCAACATTAAATCTAACATATTCAATTCAACCACCAACTTCAAATGATGCAAATTTAGTGCTGGTAAGTCTAGCTTAATATGGCAGTTAAATTCAATCCTTTCACTGGAATGTTGGAGGCAGGCCCAAGTTCTTCGCTTGTAATTGGGGAGGATGGATCATTGCCAAATGGAAATGAAATAGCTCAAGTCCAAAGTGGAGAATTGACTAATGTAGCCGAAATCGACGCAGGAGAATATAGTTCCGTGTAAATTAAAATTTCTAATTAAACAGAAAAACAAAAACAAAAACAAAAACAAAAACAAAAAAACAATAAAATATTATGGCTAATCCAATTATTCGTATCAAACGTGGTTCTTCCGCTCCAGCAAGTGGAGTTTTGTCTTCAGGTGAGTTGGCAATGGATTTGGTGGGCAAGAGTTTGTACATCGGACAAGAAAACGGAACTGCACTACCAATTGCAGGCGAAGGCACGTTTGCTACCAAGGTATACACTGATTCTGCCGCAACAGCAGTCCAGTCAAACCTGACCGCTGAAGTCAATCGCGCCACAGCAGCAGAAGTTGCTCTCGGTTCCCGCATTGATAATGTTCTCTCCAACGTGGACGGGGCCGCTCTCGATT
>Ga0224495_10001809_pt1 | contig 14650 bp, 15 predicted proteins | sample SF_Jul11_sed_USG_FD_168128 | JGI IMG/M metagenome (GOLD analysis project Ga0224495, IMG submission 168128) | Sediment microbial communities from San Francisco Bay, California, United States - SF_Jul11_sed_USGS_4_1 | ecosystem: Environmental > Aquatic > Marine > Sediment | place: USA: California... | reverse complement strand
CCAGATTCAGAAGATCAAGTGCATGGCCTGCGGCTTCCGCAACATCGAGCACTTCAAGACGGCGATCTACTTCCACTGTGGCGGGCTCGAGCTGTACCCATGCTAAACCCGGAAGCGCCAATTAAACTTCGTCGGAAACTGTTTCACCAAGGCGGCCGTGAGGGCATCGGCAATCACATAGACATGATGTTCCATCACCGGCCAGGTTTCTTCCTCGTCAGCGTAATCTTTGTCTTGGAACTTGTTGATTTGTGCCGCATGATGGTCAACATTCGTGGCAAATAGATTTCGGACCGTCTCTTTGGAAAGGGGAGGATTGATCCCACTAAAAAAGGTGGCCATTTCGTCGGTGATCGAGGCAAATTCGACTATGGCTGCATCCTGGCGGCGCTTATTCCCGGCCACAGTGGCCTCGGAGTAGGCTTTAATCATGCCATAGTGCTTCGTCAGCAAATTGCGGAACCGTTCAGAGACCGCATCCCCGTAGAACGGAGCAAATGTTTTCGCCATATCTCTTGTGTTGGTCGCCACGGCCTTCTCCGCAAAATCTCGTGACCTCAGATCACTTTTCGCGTTGTCCAAGACAACGTTGCGAATCCAGAAGAGGTGTCGAGACCATTCATCACGCAAGACGGCTTGCATATCCGCCGCAGTGACGGGATGTGGGTCTGACATCGAGGACCACTCGTGCGCGCAACCCCCAAGGCCGATAACGGTGAAGACCAGTAGTGCCATGGACCGACGTATTATGTTCATACCAAACCCCTCCTTCTATTTAAGTGGACTCAGCTCTTTCCCCGCAGTGAAACGATGGGGTTGACCTCCAGGCGTGTACACATGTGACACATCTGAACCTCTTATGTAACGCATTCTCATATCCATTATGTAACCAGCATGTAAACAACGAGTAAACTATCGCTCTGTTCATAGGGAAATAGATAAGTTGCATTGAACCTATCTCTAAAATAAATGCTGAGATGGGCCAGGGCAGTCATCAGCACCGAGGTTCTGGGCGAGTGGGTTAGACAATATGCCAAAGAATATTACATGGACATGACTCGCTGTCTGTTCTGCGGGATGTACATCCAGGCTTGCCCGGTCGATGCACCGGCCATGACCCGGGAATTTGAATGGCCGACCTATGATAAGCGGGATCTCTTTCTCAATGAACAGCAGTTACCAGCCATCGGTGACCGCAACCTCTCGGTTCGGGAAAAGTGCTTGGGTTGCAGCACCCAAACGCCCCCTTTTTCAATGTCTCGTTTCCGGTGAGTCCACAGAGTACATCCTAACTTGCGGTTGGAGGTCTTTTTTTCGAGAGAGAGTCGGACCGCAAATTTGAATCCTTCCGTCGATCGCCTTCCATGATCAAATTGACGTGGAAACAAGTTTTTCCTATGATGACCGTGTGGGGGTGTTTTTAGATCCTGCACTGGTTCTCGCTCGTTAACGGCGTTCTCATGAACGACAACGGTGGTTCCGCAAGAAGTCTGTCTCTTGACCTCGGAAGGGAAGTCCGCTCTCTCGTTCACGGTGAAGTCGGTTCGGACGACATCGCCGTCGACAAGCTCGTCACTTCAGCCAAACTCCAATCTTGGGAGGGGGCTCAACTTCCTAAAGGATGGAGGTTTTCCGCGCGTTTGCCGATCACTCTGGTCCTATTTTTTCTGCTGGTCATTATTTTCGTCCCGTGGACCCAGACGGTAACCGTGACTGGGCAGATGTCGGCCTATACTCCCTACGAGCGACCGCAGGACATCGAAGCTCAAATTACGGGCCGTATCAAGAAATGGCACGTATTCGAAGGTGACCAGGTCAAGGAGGGAGATCTCATTCTCGAATTGGAGGACAATGATCCCAATTTCATGTCCCCCCACCTGCTTGCCTTTCTGGATCAACGCAAGAAGGCTTTGGAGAAGGCCCAGTATGCAGCTTTGACGAGGATAGACCAGCTCGACAAGCGGATCGTAGAAATGCGGAACCTGGTCAAAGCCGCAGTTCCGTCCGCAGAGGCTCGTGTCGTTGAATCTGGAGAGAAAGTGCGTGAAGCGTACCAGAAGGTAGAGGCAGCCAAAATCGCCGCGACGACCGCGGCGCTGAATGTCGAGCGGCACAAGCAACTGTCCAAGAGAGGCTTGGTCTCTCAGCGAGAATTGGAATTGACGATCCAGGCAGATACCGCGAGCCAAGCAGAACTCGAGGGGGCACGCGCGAATCTTCACGCGGCCGAAGAGGCGATGAAATCACTCGGTTTTGGCCGCGACCAAGTCAGCGCAGAGATGTTACAGCGGTTGCTCGATGCGGAGGCGGGGCGCGATGCGTCGGTGGCGGAGGCAGCCAAAGTCGGCGACCAGCTGGCCGATGTGTCACTCCGGCTGTCAAACGCCGAGCAACGTCGTCTAGCCAGCAAGATCTTGGCTCCAATCGACGGCACCGTCGTCAAGATGTCAAAAGTTGGTGTCGGCGAGACCGTGCGCCAAGGTGATACGTTGATCCGACTCTCTCCGACCAGTACGGACAAGGCGATTGAGATGACAGCGGACGGGCTGGACGCCCCCCTGTTGAATGTGGGCCGGAAGGTTAAAATCCTCTTCTACGGTATCCCCGCCATCCCTCTACCGGCATGGCCTGAACTGATGGCCGGCACCTATTCCGGCGTGATTAAGGTCATCGACCAAGTCGATGACGGGAAAGGGAACTACCGCTTTTGGGTTGTTCCTGATCAGGACGATCGCATCTGGCCCGAGCAGTCCCACGTGCGGCAGGGTACGAAAGCGATGGGGTGGGTCATCTTGAACCGTGTTCCCCTCTGGTATGAACTGTGGCGCCGCTTCAACCTGTTTCCCCCCGACTACGAGGAACGATCACACACGGTGCTCGATATACTTCTCCCCAAGGCGGGACGAGGCTCAAAGTAACTCTTGTCTCCTGTCTACGCATGATCCCATAGACGCTCGGCGATTTAGATGAGCGGACACTCATGTCTTCAGGCCGGTAACAGCGGCACCGGGCTTCCCAAATCACCAAGAACGATGCGGCGATCGACATAGGGTGTGAGGCCAGGGTCATTGGAGACAAAAATGACCGTCCACGACTGATCTTTCGAACAGAGTCGTCGCAGGATGATATCTCGCAAGGGCGGTTGCATGTCGTGAATCATACCGTCGAAGATCAGGAGTTGCGGTCGACCCAGAATGGCGCGTGCGAGGAGAATGCGCAACACTTGGGCCGGTGCGGGAATTTCCCCAAGTGTGCTGATGTCGGAATTGAGACCAAGTGGGAGGGCCGCCACCTCTTCCTGGAGCTGAGTCAACCAGAGTGCCCAACGGACATCTTCGTAAGAGATGTAGGAACGGCGCCACACGATATTGTCTGCGATCGTTCCGTCGATCAGAGACAGGTGTGAGTCGATCATGAAGCCACGACATTGATTGACGACGCTCAGATCGAGATGCCGAAGTTCCACGTCGTTATAGGAAATGATACCGGTGGTCGGCGGTTCAAGACCAGCCAACACCCTGGCCAAGGCCATTCTCGTCGTTGTCGTCGTCGTGTAAATGGCGACCTTCTCGCCAGGGGTAACGTCCAAATCGAGATTGTCGAACGCAGACGCACCGTTGTGAATCAGACCGAGTCCTTTACATGTCACGCGGATGCCATGAACCTTAGGGTCAGGGAGGGTCACCGATGATGTCGGAGGGGGATGGAGCTGATCTTTCGGCAGAGAGAAGAAGGTATCCAGCTCCACCAGGGCCGTGAAAAAGAAATACACCTGCCCCATACTCTTGACCACCGCATCAAAGTTGATCAGAAGGCTGCCGACCACCACCTCAACGGCGACGAGTTGGCCGAGGGTCAGTTGCCCGATGGACAGAAGCCAGCCGGCAAGAGCCAGTGCACCACTGTGTGCGAGGGCTTGTCCTCCCACCGAGGCGATAAATTGGCGCAGCAGGACAGCGAACCTCGCTCGTCGACAGTCCATATACTTCTTCGCAAGTTGGTCGGTTTTCTCCATGAGCAACGCACGGCTGTCGGTTGCCTTGATGTGCAGCAAGTTCTGTGAAATTTCCTGGATCCAGTGCAGCACGTCGTACTTGGCATGAGACATTTCGACGGTGGTCCGCAGTCCTCCACGAGACAGGACGAAGAAAATGAGGGCTGACCCGATAAGCAGGACGAGGTTAAAGAGAATGAAGTAGGGATGATAGAAAACCAAAATCATCATCCCGATGACCCCACCGACGACAACGTGGATCAGATCCACGAGTAAGACCGACAACGCACGTTGCATGAACGCTGTTTCTATGAAAACATTCGCGACCCTCGGTCTGAACCCTTGAAAGTGGATAAGGGGGAGCTTCTGGGCCATCGCGAAAGCGGTCCTGACAAAGAGCCGACGCTGGAGCACCTCGACCGCGTAGTATTGCAACGCTTTGAATGCGCCGACCACCGTCAGCACCACGACCATGATAATGGCCAGCGTGGCGATCATGATTGGTTGGATTGCAAAGGAGAACGTGTTGACCAATTCTTGAACGGTTAAAGGGACGATGAGGGAGAAGAGTCCGATCACCAGCGCATAGGAGACCACGAGGGCCAAGATCCTACGTTCAAGCTGGAAGAAGCGCCCCAAAAGCCTCAGCACGTGAAACAGATTAGGCTGATGAGTGCCGAGTGATCGCCCCATTTGTCAGGGTTCCATGATCATTCTGGTCGCGAGAACCTACAAGCGGTTGTAAGCCTGCGACTCACAAATAATTCAACCAGCCCGCTGCCACGAACTCATGTAGACCCTACCACGCTCTCGCCGGCGAGTCACTTCAACGGTAACTCACCCGCATGGCCTCGCTCGGGCTCTTGGCCCAAGCTCCGATGGCCCACTGATACAGTGCCAAGGCCTTGTAGTACTCGGCCTTCGCGCGAACAACTTGACTTTGGGAATCGATGGTGTTGCGTTCCCGAAGATTGACGAACAGTACACTGCTCGTACCAAGGCTGAATCGATACCGCTCTCCTTCTTCGACGATTTCCACCAGATGGAGTGCCTGTGAGGCCTCTTCTATCCGCTCTCTCGCTCGCTCAATCGCAGAGAGTGCATTGTCGACATCGACAAGGACTTGGTTTTCCCGATACTGTTGCGCCATTACGAGCCGCTCGGCCTGGCCCTGGGCTTGAAGCACTTCACCGCGGCTGCGACGTTGCAGAAGAGGGAACCTCAGTTCGACACCGAATCGATACCCCAACCCAAGAACAAATTTCTCCGGAGAACGGGCCGGTGCTGCCTCGAGGTCAAGACTTGGAAGGAGGTTGTTCTTCGCCAGCGCAAGGTCGATGTTGTTGATCCTGGCCTCGACTTCCAGTTCTTTGACCTCCGGTCGTTCTTTCATCGCTTCGAGCTTATGCGCGGTGACTTCCCCCACCGTCAGAGTTTGTCTCGCGGCTGGAAATTCCGGAACGCGATCGATCGGCGGGATCGTCGGAGAGCCATTTTCCCAGAGGAACATGGATAACTTGAACTGCTCCTGCTCAAGTAATCGCCGGGCAGCGATGGCAACCTCCCGTCGACGGTGCACCTCCTGACCGGCTTCCGTCACGTCGATTGGAGCGATCACACCGGCCTTGGCGCGCTCTTCCACCTGCTTGTAGCGTGCTTCGGCCACGGCGACCGCTCGCTTCTGAATGTCGACCAGTTTGGCGGCCGCCACCCACTCCCAGAATTGATGGGCCGCCGCCAAGAAGAGACCTTGCCTGGTTTGGGCGATCTTGATTTCTGCGAGGGGGTTGGCCAGCTCTGATCGCTGTAGTTCTGCACGTTCCGGGTTGATCATCAGACCTCGTAGCAGAGGAAGGTAACCGCCCAGGACAACTTGCTGATTCCCATTGCCGAACGACAGGTCTGGAATTCTCGCATCGCCGATTGCTTGGCGGAACCCGGCGCTGCCTTTAAAACCCGATGGGTGTAGCGCTTCAACCAGCGTGTCGTTATACCCCACCGTCTGTGTTCCCCTGCTGGGGGCACTGCTGGAAATAAAGCGTTCAAGCTCTGTGTCATTCACGAGAGTCGGTTCAAACGCGCCGAGCGCCTTCAGGATTTTCCCGCGGGCGATCGTTTTTTCAGCTCCGGCCCCCCTGAGAAGCGGATGAGTCCGATCAATCCTTGAATGAAGTTCGTCCAGACTGAACGGAATGGGGGGGAGAGATTGTTCTGCAGGCATTTCCCTGGCCTGACCTGCGTAGGTGACTAACGGCACCATGAGGAGGCAGCCGAGAATGAACGATAAGACCTTCATGGGGAGACTCCTTTCTGTGTAGGCAAGTTCGGTTGGAGTGGAGTTTCGAAAAGCAGCGTACCGTAACGGTCTGATCGGGCAAGTTTGGATCGAAGAGCATAGATGTCGGCAGAGAGGGCGATGACTAGAAGGTCGCTCCCAATCCTATCATCTTTCTTATGCCAGTTTGTTGAATGCGTCCAATGCGGCGACCTTATAGCATTCAGCCAGAGTCGGATAGTTGAAGGCGGTGGAGAGAAAATAATCGAGCCCGCCCCCCAACCCCAACACAGCTTGGCCGATATGGATCAGCTCTGTCGCACCAGTGCCAACCGTGTGCACTCCCAAGAGACGACGGTCCTCCCGATGAAACAGCATCTTGAGGAATCCACTATCATCACCCATGATCTGGCCACGCGCTATCTCTCGATAGCGGGCGACACCACTCTCATAGGGAACTCTCTTTTCTGTCAACACATGTTCCGGCTCTCCGACAGCCGACACTTCGGGGATCGCGTAGATCCCGATAGGGAAATGAGGCGCCATTGGCTCTGTGTCGATACCGAAAGCCGCGCAGGCAGCCAGGCGCCCCTGCTCCGCCGAAGTGGTCGCCAAGCTTGGAAACCCGATGACATCCCCGGCGGCGAAGATATGCGGGACGCTCGTACGGTACTCTCGATTGACCGTCAATCGCCCACGATCATCTGCTTTGAGCCCCGCTGCCGAGAGGTTCAATCGGTCCGTCGCACCCTGCCGTCCCGCACTGAAGAGCACCAACTCGGAGACGAGTCGTTTACCTGATTCTAGATAGATCACGACGTGCCGGGATGGCCTCTCGACAATCTCCAGCCGCTCGACCGCTTCGCCGAGTCGAAACGTGACGCCCATATTCCGCATTTGATGGAGTAACTCGTCGATCAGTTCTCCGTCGAGAAACTCCAACGGTCGTACTCGCTTGTCGACGACGGTCACATCGATGCCCAGGGCGGCGAACATCGAAGCATACTCGATTCCAATGACGCCGGCCCCTACCACGGCGAATCGTCTCGGCAAAGTCGTTATTTGGAGCAACTCATCGCTCGTAACGATCAGATTTTGTTCTGCAGGCATGTTGAGGGGCGGTGCCGGTACCGTGCCGACGGCGATCAGAATATTGGCCGCCTTCACCGCTCTGGCTTGGCCATCTCTGGTCACTATCACTGTATGAGGGTCGTGGAAGCTGGCTTCGCCAGTGAAAACGGTCACGTCGTTGCGTTGCAGTTGATTATAAATTATCTCGACTTGTTCCTGTTCCACCTCGGCGACTCTGGCCAAGAGAGTCTGTGCGCTCGGACGATGGCCGGATACCAGAGGTCGAAGCTTCTGATCAAACAAGGTTCTGCCCGTTTCCAGGAGAACGGCTTCTCGAAATGTCTTGCTGGGAATAGTTCCTGTGTCGACGCAGACACCTCCGATGAGGCGACCGCGTTCGACCAGGGCAGTGCGCTTCCCGATCTTGGTAGCTTGTACAGCCGCTCGCTGCCCGGCAGGGCCGCTCCCGATGCAAAGCAGGTCGTAATCAAAAATGGCCACTATTGTTCCTCTTCTCCTCTAGCGCGTCACGCCCTACCAAAGGTCGATCCGGGACGGCGTTCAATGTCCTGTTACCTGGTTATTTCGACAATCAGAAGTCCGGAGTCTAGATCAAACCGACTTTCCCTGTCGCAAGATCATACACCGCAGATTCAACCCTTAATTTACCGGCCTTGGTCGTCTCCCTGATCACGGTGGAGGAGGCGCGTAGCAACTCAGCCTGAATCCTTGCATTGGCTTGGATGGCTTTGTCGATATTGCCGCCTGACTTTTCTATTGCCGGATGAATGCGTTGGTATAACACGCTGATTTGGCCGGGTACGGTATCGGTTGTCATTGCGGCTCTCACGGCCCCGCAGCTACTATGGCCGATCACAAGAAGCGCTTTGATTCCAAGGACCGCTACGCCAAATTCGAGACTGGCAACAATCTCTGGGGTCACCACATTGCCGGCCACTCGAGTCACAAAGATGTGGCCGATTGTCTGATCAAAGACCAGTTCCACTGGGATGCGAGAATCGGCACAGGCCAGTACCGCCGCAAATGGTTCCTGCTTATTGACCGTCCGCTCTTTCATGATGATCAGATCGTGCGCAATCGATGTCAGTTGATTCGTGGCAAAGCGTTGGTTGCCCGCAAGTAATTCATGCAAGGCTTCATCGGGACTGAACCCAGTTTGGGCATGAAGGGTTCGGGGGGAGGCGAGGTCGATTCCCACTTGCGTGGCTGCTCCAAGGACCGCACCTGAAAGAACCGTTTGAAGCAATTGCCTCCGGCCGATACCTGAGTGATTGCTCGCATGATCGGTCATGTTGTGTCCCTCCTTACATAGAGTGGTCTAGACCCGGACAGGTAGATACTCTCATAGTCACCTTGGGTCAACCTGCTTGAGGGTCGGTTCGTTGGACGTTCCCTCTGGGCCCATCCCAAAAGTCGGCACACTTGCCAAAGGCCAGCTGAACATCAACGCGACGCCGTCCGGTGCATTGAAGCTTCGGTAGGAAGCAGGATGATGCCGCTCGCTGCCTAGAAGGTAAGTTGTATCGGTATGGGTCAGGCTAAGCCGATTCCATGACGGCTGCTCCGTGCGTTGGGACAGGCCCTCGCTCCTCAAGACAGGTCCGATAAATTCCGCAGGTTCGGGAGGCTCAAGCGACTGTCTCTCGTCTTCTGGTAGAGCAAGCATGTGCCGATGCGCTTGAGACAGATCCGGAGTGACATATCCAGCGATGACAACCAGGCTCAGAATGATAATAACCCTGTTCATGATCATGCCTCCTCTTGTTCCATGCGGCATGCAAGAGCTGAATCGCTCACGCTCTTCCCGATAGGCCTGATAACGATCGATCATGAAGTTGAAGCCGCGGCGGCCGACCTGGTCTGTACTCAGGTAAACCGCCGCGGCTCCCATTCAGTGGCGCTCTTCCTGGGTGATCTCTCGCTCGGCCTGTAACCAATCCTCTACTTCATGCCCATTCATTCCACTGCGCTGGAGGTATAGCTCGTACGCTCGCAAGGCGATCCTTTTCTGAAGCAAAAGGGCGTCTCCTCCTGGTGCTATTCCGTTCACCTTCTTTTTCTGTTCCTTCTGATTCTCCAGCTTCATGGCTCCTTCCTTTCTCTTGCTACGAAAGCTCCCGCCATATCCGGTATCACCGAGGAGAAACTTGGTGCCGCTCTCCTCAGATTCCATGACCTATCAGCGGTTCATCGGCTCCATATACGGGTGCACGTACTCCACGATGATCTTTCCATCTTGTGCCATGACTGGCCCTTTCCCTTGAGCCGTCTTTAGTGGGATGAGGAGATAGGCGTTTCCCATCGAATCGATCACTTCCAAATGGGACACCTGCTCGTCCAGATCCTTTACGTCCACCTTCGCTTGTGGAACGGCCTTGGGCTTTGGCTCTACTTTGCTGCCGCTCATAGACGGATTGTCGCCTGCGAAGACTGTCGATGCCGCGAACATCATCGTCGCAGCAAAGATGGATAGGACACCGGCTTTCGATAGACCATGAGAGTTCATGACGCCCTCCTTGTGGGTTATGGGGTGAACAATATGTTTACATGGTCATATGTATAAGATCGTTCAACTCATAGACAAATAGATAATGGAGTGGAGTTACATTTAGAAAAAGAATGACTTGGGATATGCCTAGTGCGTCAGAAGGTACCGGTGACAGATCTTATTGAAGGGGGGGTATTCCGAAAATGCGGAAGGCCTAGCAGCTATGAACCGGTGAGTGCTCGTTCGGTGTGACTTGCATCGCTGTGGTCACAATGACAGCGTTCTCTTGCTGAAAGTTCCAGGGGTGCAAGCCGCAACGATCTGAATTTGGGAGATAGCCAATTCGTCTAACTGTTCGAGGGACATGCAGTGGAGGCGGTAAGAGATTCTTGCAGCCGAATGATGAGCGTGGTTCTTCCGGCTGACGGATCGAGATCTGCGATGAGGCTGTGCACCTTCGCCCCGATCGCGTCCTCAATTCGCGTACACAAAAGACTCTGACACGAGTCGAACATGGCTCGGTGAAACTGGCGAAGAAGAGCACGCCCTTCAGTCGACCTTGCCAGCTGGTTTTCGGCTGGAACAGAGGTGGTTCTCGCCAACGCAACTTCGATGAGTTCATCACACATATGCACGTGGACGCTGGAGTAATGGGCCTTCATGAATTCCGTGTGAAAGTCCAACACGGCCAACGTGATTGCATACTCCATTTCAGCTTTATTGGTCAACGCACTCGCCATGGTCTACCCCTCCGTGAGCCACGAGCGAATCCGACGTCCGGTTCGTGGATCTTCGAGTTTTGTGCTGTAGTGCTCGCGAAGAAACGCTTCATGTTCAGACGAAAGGCAGGGTGTGCCAACACCCAAGTCTTTGGACGAGCAGACCCTATCCATGTCGTGGGGTGAGGTAATGTCCTCTGACGTGATAGCCATCTCTGCTGTCGCTAAGGACTTCATCGTGCGTCTCTTAGGGGTGGGACTGACGAGTCACTCGGTGGCGCCTTCGCGCCCACCGGACTGTCCCGTCTATCAATAAGCTTTGTTGAATCCAGGTTCTCCGTCGTAGGTCCACAACCTCTGAAAGGGCAATCGGACCATCCGCTCACTCAATTGATGGTAAATGCAAATCAGAGTCCAGACTGTTTGAAGTCTGCACGGCAGGCACGCATCTAAACAATTCAAATACATGCGTGGAAAATAGGGATTCGCGAATTGCGTCGAAGAAGCGGGTGTCCCAACATGGCAAATTGCTCGTGCATCAGCGCACGGGTCGCACTGCAACCTGTGCATGGATGCTCGGCGCACAGGTTAGTGATTAGCGAGACTAAGCAGACAGTGGTTCAGAGGGGTAGCTAATCCAGACGATTCTCTCTCTACTGCGGACGAACCAAGAGAACCGATGCATCAACCTTGGCGATCAGCTGTTCAGCAACCGAACCGATCACCCATCGTCCCAGCCCTCGGCGATTGGAGGTTCCCACCACCACAAGATCAGCGCCCCATTCCCGCACACCGTTGGCGAGGGCGTCGACGATTCCAGTCACGCCGTACACGGCCTCGGTGTGTAAGACACGGGTGTCTACGGTCACTCCGTCGCCAATGGCGGACTTGGCCTGCGCCAATAGCCTGAGACTGTCTTTGGGGTCGGTATCCTCGGTCGCAACATAGACAATTCGGAGCGTTCCATGGCTGGATACAGCCATGCCCTTCGCTTCCATCAAGGCTTTCATGGAAGTGTCTTTTTCGTCGATCGCTGCCAGAATTTTTGTGAACATGGAGAGGCGTCCCCCTTAGTCTGTGATGGGTGAGTGAAGGATGGAAATAGTCGTCTCCCCGTTCTCGTGGCTCTTAACCCTGTGCCCAATGTGGAGTGAATGTTCTAGCTGACGTCACCACCACTCTTTTTGAGGTCATCAATGTATCGTTTGACAATCATGCTTCCGGGAATTTTCTCAATATTGACATAGACCATGTAGTGTACGATTCCGTGAATTGCCATCGCAATCAGTAATCCTTCAAAAATCCCTACCTTAAAGACCAGGACGCCGCATAAAATGGCAAGGATCATGGCATAGGGGCCATGGTGGGTCACATGCACGAGTCCCTCGATCATCTTCCAGCCGGAGAAGATCATGATAACCGCCAGCGCAAACTTCGGGAGATATTCCAGCGAGTGCGTGTTGAAGGTAAAGAAGGTCACCACGCAACCGATGATGAGGACGGAAAACTTGGTGTAGGCCCCAGCCAAGCGATTGGTGGTGCTTTTAGCCAGACCATCCAGATTCGTCATGCCACCAAAGAAGCTCGATCCCATGTTGGCGATCCAAATCGCCAGCAAACTGTTGTTGCTGTTGCATTTCCTCTTGAGCGGGTCGATTTTTTCAATGGCGGCGTTGCTCATCACCTGTTCGATGACGTCAATCATGGCCAGCATCACTGCAAATCCCACCATGTAGAGAATTGTTAGGGGGCTATCAAAGTGCGGGATCGGGAGCGCAAACTTGAGTTCCGTGTCATCCATGGACAGCATAGGCACTGAGACGAACTGGGCGAGAATGGTCCCCGCTGCGATGATAACAAAATACGGAACAGCAGGCTGCGTATTCTTGAACTTCAAAAAGAGATAGACAAAGAGGCCATATCCCACCATGGAAATGAAGATCATCTGAATGCGTGCGAAATTCAAAAATGAGTCAGCGGTTTCCATGCCAGGGGGGAGCTCATAGGTGAAAGTCAAAAACTTCAAGGCGATCTTCAGCCCGACACCGGCCAAGAGCCCTTCGACGAGGTAGACCGGCACGGCCACCAAAATATATCGCTGCCAATTGAATCGCCAGATGATGGCTTGAATAGTTGCTGTCAGGAAAATTGCGAAGGCCATATTCTCCAGGCCAAAGGTGGCCACACCCACTGCCAACACCGGAGCCAGACCCGCCGCGATTCCCGGACAGCCGATATAGTTGCCAGGCTTGAACCAGGCGTTGATCCAGCCGATCAAACAGGCAAACGCGACGGTGGCCAACCCGACTTTGATCGGATACTCGGACATCATAGCGATGCCCACCGTCAAGGGGATCGCCATCGACCCAGCGATCAGTCCGGCGGCAGTATCACGTCCCGCATATTGTGCTTGGAAAGCGGCTGATCCAGTGGTCGTCACTGGCTCCGTATGGGCCGGAGGTGCGCCTCCGGTCTCTTCAGCGTCGTGTCCTGGTGCCATTATGGTTCTTTCTGCTTCAGAAGTTGCCATGGGTCGTACCCCAGTATGAGTCGAACGGACTGAATTGACGAACAGAGTAAGACGGCACGCGTTCTAGTTCCTGAACGCAGAGCTGAAAGTTTGATCGAAAGATACCGTTCAACTGTTGTTGGACGCAATATCTTTTCGAAGGCCTATGGAACGTCTCGGCTCATCGCCTGTCGGTTTCGTGTTGCTCACAGCAACGCCCTGAAGCATGGAGCGAGCTATTTTTACAGCAAGAAGAAGGCCCGACAGGGCATTCCATCGATGGCAATACATAACTGTCTCATGAATAAGAAGAAACCTAGCTGCAGTGTGCTCCAACGACCGGTGAAAACAGATCCAGATGCTGAAGAACTAGTGCGTCGGCACACGCTATGTGCATGCCCGCACGTGGACGTATCGCCCACAACCTGTTGTGAGGCGGAAGATCACAGGATGGGGATAGCGGGGGAGAGGGAATACGCTGAGTGAAACACCGGCAGGTTACATATGTCCAAGCTTGCGGAGCGTCTCCATGCCGCGCCCTTCATCCTGTGCGCGACCGCTTCGCTCTGCGATCGTGGTGACGCGAAGCTCGGAAATGATTTGAGGAATGGTTGAGGCACAGGATGAAACGGTGCCGGTGCAAGGCACGCACCCCAGACTTCGATAACGGGTGCCATTGCCCCGATCAAAATAGAGGGGTGGGAGGGGAATACGTTCGAACTCAAGATACTCCCAGATATTCAGCTCTGTCCAATCCAGCAGGGGATGGACGCGGATATGGAGCCAGCCGGGAACGTCGTGTTGAACTGGTCCCAGAGCTCTGGCGGCTGATCTCGAAAATCCCACTCGCCATGCTTATCGCGCAGTGAAAAGTATCGTTCTTTGGCACGGGTGCCCTCCTCATCGGCGCGAATCCCGAGAATGATGGCAGTCCATTTGTGTTTCGCGATGGTTTGTTTCAAAGCATCGATTTTCATCGCCGTACAGCAAGTGACACGTCCCTGCTGAGGACCCATGCCGGCTGCCAGCGCCTCCGTGTTCTGTCCCACGACCAGGTCGAGGCGCCATTCTCGGCACAGCCGATCCCGATACTCGATCAGTTCGGGCATTTCATAGCCGGTATCGATATGGACCAGGGGAAACGGTACATGTCCGAAGAAAGCTTTTCTCGCCAGCCACAGCAGTACCGTTGAGTCCTTGCCCATGGACCACAGCATCGCCAGATCGTCGAAGTGCTTGTAGGCCTCGCGCAGGATGTAGACGCTTTGATCTTCAAGCGCACGCAAGTGCTTCATGGTCTCGTTCTCCAACCCTTAGTAGGCTGCAGGTTTTGAGAATGTCCGGTTCGATACCAGATCCAGCACGTGGAGGCCGTCGAATTGTGCAGCCGAGAGACCTAATGCGACCAACCCCACCTGGCCGTCTTGAGGAATCACGGCGTCACCGACGGCGGCGACCTGGGCGCCGTCAATATAGACGGCGAGCCGACCTTTATCGAGATGGAGGAAGTTGATCCGTTGGACGCGGATCGTATGCCAGGGCTTCGCGGTGAGCTTGACCGTGACTTGTCCCA
>Ga0224495_10001808_pt1 | contig 14654 bp, 12 predicted proteins | sample SF_Jul11_sed_USG_FD_168128 | JGI IMG/M metagenome (GOLD analysis project Ga0224495, IMG submission 168128) | Sediment microbial communities from San Francisco Bay, California, United States - SF_Jul11_sed_USGS_4_1 | ecosystem: Environmental > Aquatic > Marine > Sediment | place: USA: California... | reverse complement strand
CTCGAATTTTATAACAAAAAAAGACCTCACTGGTCTTTAAATGGTTTGACGCCCTATGAAAAATTCTACGGTGTAAGGCTCGCTAAATCAGCATGATTTCGTCACCTATCTCCCCGGACTCGACAATTATTGATGGGGAATTGGCCTGGATAAGATAAATCTGGTTGGTTCAAAATTACTAATTTATTAAATCTTTTCAAATGTGTTCTCTGGAAGTAAGTACCCCTGTTTTCTGAGTGATCAAATTATTACTATATTTAAATATATGAAAAGTCTCATTTAAATAAATTTAGAAAATAGATAATTTTTGTTGCCATACTGACTATTGTTTATTAAAATAATCTCAACAGGAGAGTTTATAAAAGTAATGAAGATTTTAAAAAAGAGAGTTTCACTTCCCATTTGTCACATCAAGATTCAAGCCTGTACTTGTTGCTGTTGTAGTAACTAAAATACTTTCCCTTTTTTCCCATAAAATTAAAATTTATTTTTATTTTGTAAAAATAGTATTATGTGAGGTTTTATGAATAGTTTAGATAAAAAAAAATTTGTAATAAAAAACAAAGATTTTCTTGAGAATTTAAATAGTGACGAGATCATTGAGTTTGTTTGTAAGAATGTTCGTGATAAAAAACTTTTTTCTACCTCTTTCGGAAGTGAAGATCAGGTACTTACCCATAAAATAGCGACAACAAATCGAGATATTGAGATTTTTACTCTGGATACAGGTAGACATTTTTCAGAGACCTATCATGTCCATGCACAGACTCTTGATAAATACAAGATTCTGATTAAGACCTATGCTCCGGATCACTTGGATATTGAAAAGTTACTTTCAGAAAAAGGACCAGAAAGTTTTTTTCTATCTATAGAAAACCGGAAGGAGTGCTGCTATTTACGTAAGGTCAAACCCCTGCAGCGGGCATTAAGAGGTCAGAATTTGTGGGTAACAGGAATCAGACGTCAGCAATCATCAGACAGATTGCAACTTCCTGTTATTGAGTATGATGAAGACCATGACATCATAAAGGTACACCCGTTAATAAACTGGAGTGATAGTGAACTCTGGAATTATATTCGAGAGAATAATATTCCAACGAATGCTCTGCATAAAAAAGGATTTCTCAGTATTGGATGCGCACCCTGCACGAGAGCCGTAAGTGATGGAGAGGATTTTCGCGCGGGCAGATGGTGGTGGGAAGAGAATACTCATAAAGAGTGCGGCCTTCATTTGCATAGAGCAAATAAATAGTTTAATATAAAATTCAAGGAGAAAAAAATGGCAGCAATTAAATTTAAAAAAGATCAGGTTGTAATTGATGAGATAAAAGAGTTTAATGAAAAAGTTCAGGCATATGCGAGTGGAACAATGGATCCGGAAGAGTTCAAACATCGCCGCCTTTTACAGGGTATTTATGGACAACGACAACCGAAAGTTTTTATGGTTAGAATAAAGATTCCCGCAGGTCATCTCAGTTATGATATGATTCAGGGAATTATCGACGCTACCAACTTGTTTGCACAGAATTTTGTGCATATTACTACCCGACAGGATATTCAGATTTATTACGTAAAGCTTGAAAATCTTATTCCACTTCTGGATAAACTTGCCGACTACGGAATTACGACCAGAGAGGCAAGTGGTGCAACAATCCGCAATATTATTACTTCATCTTTTGCAGGATCGTTACGTTCAGAGTTATTTGATATCTTGCCCATTGTAGAGCATCTTGTCCGGTACTTTCTTCGAAACAGTGAGACACAGCACTTGCCCAGAAAATTCAAGATCTCCGTTAGCGAAAGCGAGGAAGATCTGGCTGTATCATCTATTAATGATATGGGGTTAATTGCAAAAATGAAAGATGGCAAACCGGGATTTAAAATTATGCTGGGCGGATCACTTGGGTCAACTCCGGTATTGTCGAGAGTATATAGTGAATTTGTGGAATTAAATGATCTCTTTAATCATGTTGTGGGAATTATCCGTACATTTAACCGCTATGGAGATCGCGCAAAAAGAGCGGAGGCACGCTTGAAATTTCAGTTTGAAAAAATGGGATACGGGAGATTTATAGAACTGGTGAATAAAGAAATATCTTTGATCAAAGAAGAAAAAGTTTCTTTCCCTGAATTGCATGCAGAGCCTGTAAGAACAGCAGATTTTGATTTTTCAAATCCTTTTAACAAAGTGACTCAGCCTGATAAATATAACTGGTTTAATAAAAATGTTATTCCGACCAGAAAAGAAAATGAATACATGATAACGGTACAGGTACCCAATGGTGACTTGACAACTGCAAAATTTCAGGAGCTCTCTGAGGCACATAAAAACTGGAATGATAATAAGGGAGAGTTTCTTACATTAATGGATAGCCAGAATCTTGTATTAAAGGGAATTAAGGTTACAAATGAAAATAAACAGGATCACTTTAATAATATTTATAAAACATTATCCAGACTTGATTTGGTGCGCATAGGCGTACATACCGTTGCCGATGTGATCACCTGCATGGGTTCGGCGACATGTTCTTCAGGAATAACCCACTCTCCTGGGTTGGCAGAGGTATTGCAAACCAGATTGAGCAAGTATGGGGCAGAGGATGAAAGATTTACAGGTTCAACAATTCATATTTCCGGTTGTGCAAACTCCTGCGCCCGGCATCATGTTTCCACATTAGGGTTTTCTGGAAGAGCAGATAAAAGCATTGCGGTCGATCAGGAGGCTCCTGCTTATAATGTATTTATTGGTGGTTCTCTTGGTGCTGATGGAAAGGGTACTATTGGAACAAAAGTTAATGAAAAAATTCTTGCAAAAAGAATTCCCGAATTTATAGAAACTGTAATTTCTATATATGAAAAGCGGCAAAAACAAGGAGAGGCATTTCAGCAATTTATTGCAGCAATGAGCAAGGAAGAGATGAATGCAATTTTGTCTGAATATACTATTGAAAAACGACCGATTCAGGCAGGGGAGCAATTGAACTATGATTGGGGTAAAGAGAAACCCTATGTTATGGAATATGGAGAGGGTGAGTGCAGCTAAAAACTGTTTACACCAATATTGATCTTTTATGTTTTGTATGATTTCTGTTGAGATGGATTAAATGGAAAAATCTGTCTTTAGAAATGCGATACTGCTGTATAAAGAAGGAAAAGAAAAAAGGAGAAATAAATGAATCATTTAAAAGAGCTCGAAAGTATATCGGTACACATATTAAGGGAAGCTTATGCAAACTTTAAAAATCTGGGAATGCTATGGTCGATTGGCAAAGACAGTACTGTTCTTGTCTGGCTTGCTCGCAAAGCATTTTTTGGACATGTTCCGATTCCTCTAATTCATGTGGATACAGCTTATAAGATCCCCGAAATGATAAAATACCGTGATCGTTTCACAAAGGAGTGGCATTTAAATATGGTCGTCGGTCAAAATAAAGAGGCCCTAAAAAACAAGGAAACCTATCCAGATGGAAATGTTGATCGAACTACTTGTTGCAGAAATTTGAAAACCCAGGCACTTAAGGATACATTAAGCGGGAAAGGAGAAAGACTGCGCTTTAACCATGAAAAAGGAGAGTATGAGCCTGATAAAAACCGTACTCCATTTACTGCCGTGGTCGTAGGTGTGCGGGCTGATGAGGAGGGTTCACGGTCAAAAGAGCGATATTTTTCTCCAAGGGATAACGAAAGCGAATGGAACGTGGGAGCACAGCCCCCCGAGTTCTGGAATCAGTATAAAACAGATTTCGCTCCTGGAACTCATTTGCGGGTTCACCCCCTTCTCGATTGGACAGAGTTGAACATCTGGGAATACATCAAACAGGAAAATATTCCTACCGTATCACTTTATTATGATCAGGGAGAGGGTAAACGGTATCGTTCATTAGGGTGCCATCCCTGTACTTCGTCTGTAGATTCGACTGCTGCAAATGTTGATGAGATTATTGAAGAGTTGAGATCCGGAAAATTTGCGAATATTGCAGAACGCTCTGGTCGCGCACAAGATAAAGAGGGTGGTGGATTAGAGACACTGAGGAAAGAAGGGTACATGTAATTTTTTGTTGAACAGATTTTTAATAAAGGAAAATAATTAATGCATACAAGAGAAAAAATGAACATTGTAATTGTCGGTCATGTGGACCATGGTAAGAGTACTATTATTGGCAGGTTGTTAGCCGATACAAATTCTTTGCCATCGGGGAAGCTTGAATCTGTCAAAGAACAATGTCGTTTAAACTCGCGCCCTTTTGAGTATGCATTTTTACTTGATGCGTTAAAAGATGAACAGGCGCAAGGAATTACTATTGATGCGGCAAGGGTATTTTTTCAAACAAAAAAAAGAAATTATATTATTCTTGATGCACCGGGGCACATTGAGTTTTTAAGAAATATGATTACAGGAGCAGCGCGCGCAGAGGCTGCCCTTTTGGTGATCGATTCCCACGAAGGGATCATGGAAAATTCCCGTAGACATGGTTATATGTTATCCATGCTGGGAATAAAGCAGGTTGTTGTATTAATAAATAAAATGGATCTGGCAGACTATTCTGAACAGGTTTATAAAAAGATTACTGCAGAATACAGCAGTTTTTTATCTGAGGTTGGCATTTCCCCTTTGGAATTTATACCAGTCAGCGGAATGCAGGGTGATAATATTACTCAAAAATCTGGTCTGATGAAATGGTATAAAGGTCCAGCGCTGTTAGAAATGATGGATAGTTTAAGTAAAAACAAATCTCTTTCTGAGCTTCCCTTTCGAATGCCTGTTCAGGATGTTTACAAATTTACATCAATGGGAGATAATCGCAGAATAGTGTCGGGAACTATTGATAGTGGAAAAGTTAAAACAGGTGATGAACTTATTTTTTTCCCCAGTGGGAAAAAAAGTACCATTAAGTCGATAGAGGTTTTCAATGAGAACGCAAAGTCAACTGTTCATTCAGGAGAGGCAACAGGCTTTACTCTTGCTGAACAAATTTATATAACCCGGGGTGAAATGGCGGCAATAAAAACAGAGCCACCACCTAAAGTTACCAGCAGAATTCTGGTTAGTATTTTCTGGCTCGGACACCAACCTATGGCCAAAAGCAAAGATTATATTATAAAAATTGGAACTGCGCGGTCTTATGCATCAATAGAAGAGGTGCGTAAAGTTATAGATGCTTCCACTCTTAAAGCTGAAAAAAAAGAGGAGCTTGAAAAGCATGATGTTGCCGAGATTGTGCTGCGCTTGAAAAAACCCATGGCTTTTGACCTGGCCTCAGAAATTGTATCGACCGGAAGATTTGTAATTGTTGATAATTATGAGATTTCCGGAGGCGGTATTATCAGAGAAGCACTGGAAGACAAGGAAAGCTGGGCCCGTGATATTGTAACTAAACGAAATTTTCAATGGGAAAAAAGTAAAATCCCCTGTACCCAAAGAGCAGAAAAATATAATCAAAAATCTGCCCTGCTTCTTATCACAGGAGCTGATATAAATGAGTCGAAAGTATTAAGTAAAGCACTTGAAGAAAAACTTTTTTACGAGGGAAAGCTCACCTATTATATGGGAGTGGAAAGTTTAATTTATGGACTTGATGCTGACTTAAAAAATTCTAATGATGATAAAACAGAACAATTGAGGCGTCTTGGAGAACTTTGTCATATTTTATTGGATGCAGGTCTTATTTTAATTGCAAATGTAGTGCCTATTACTACTGATGAAATAAAGCTGATAAAAACGATGGTGAATCCTGATTTTATTGAAGTTATCTGGTACGGTGCGGATCAGGCAACAGATATTTCGTTTGATCTTTATGTTGATTCAAGTCAGAGTGTAGAATCCGGTATCAACAGAGTAAAAGAGTTATTGCAGAGACGTACTATTATTTATTCTCCCTGGTAATTACTAAACAAATAAAGATATCAAGATATATCAATTGACAGACGGTTTTCTCTTCTGACTTAGTAATTTAAATGCCCGAGATTAAAATATTAAATTTATCAGGCAATAATAAGGGTCTTTGTACCCGTTGCGGAGGGGAAGGATATATTTATTCTCCTTCTGGCAGAGAAGAGAGCGGCAAATTTGTTCAGGGTAACCGGGCATTTTCTTATCTGGATATCTGCAGCTGCATAGAAAACGTATGTGTTTGCGATAAAAACCCTCCCTATATGCATCTTGATGACGAGAGAAGAGTTCTGGCAGAATGCCCTTGCAGAAAGGTGCGCTTAAAGGTAGAAAAAATACATCGAATTATTCAAGAGTCAAACATACCAAAAAAATACCAATACCGCAGGTTAAAAGAGTTTAATGTCAGTTCACAAGATGATGAAATAGCAAGAAATTTGATGATTATTGTAGATGATGCGCGCCATTTCATTGACAACTTTCACACGAAAGAGTTTTCTAAAATCAAAGGGTTATATTTTTTTGGTCCACCGGGAACAGGTAAAACCATGCTTGCATCACTGATTTTAAATGAGCTAATTTTGCAATTTCAAATAAATGTAGCGTTTATAAAAATTACCAGAGATTATTTCAATAGAATCCGATCGACTTATAATACAGAGTCGGCGACATATGGAAAAGGTGAGGATATTTTTAAAGAGCTCTCACGAAAGGATGTATTGGTAATTGATGATTTTGGCGTTCAAGCTGATAGTGAGTGGGAAAAAAGGGTTTTGTATGATCTTTTAGATGCTCGATATGAGAATATGATGCCTACAATAATTACCTCAAATGTTCCTCCTGGTGACTGGGCATCCCTGTTTCAAAACAGGGTTTACTCCCGATTGATGGAGATGACCGACTTTAGAATGATGATGAGCATGGATTATCGATCACAGTATCTGAATGAAATGTAAAATAATTTTGTCTATTTCTTGACCCTGCATAAAACTTTTGATATATTACCTTTATTAATAAACTTTCAATGAAATAATTGTAATTTTATTTTCATATTAAATTTAAGGAGATACAATGTCGTTGACACCAATTGTAATTGAGCAAACCAGCAGGGGAGAGAGGCAGTATGATATCTATTCACGACTGTTAAAAGATCGTATTATTTTTATAGGGTATCCTATTTCCGATGCCTATGCCAATGTGGTTATTGCGCAGCTTTTATTTTTAGAGTCAGAAGATCCGGAAAAGGATATATTTCTTTATATTAATTCACCAGGTGGGTATGTTTCATCGGGCATGGCCATCTATGACACAATGCAGTTTATAAAACCACATATTCGTACTGTATGTATCGGTCAGGCATCCAGTGTGGCTGCATTGATTCTTGCGGCAGGAACAAAAGGCAAAAGATCGGCTCTTCCGAATGCGAGAATTTTGCTGCACCAGCCAATGGGTGGAGCTTCTGGACAGGCCACAGATATTGAAATCCAGGCAAATGAAATTATCAGAGTTCGGGATGCATTAAACCAGATTTATATCAAACATACTGGTCAGGATCTTAAAAAAATTGAACAGGAAACCTCACGTGATCTTTATATGAATGCGCACGAAGCTATGGCATATGGAATTATTGATAGCGTTATAGAAAATCGAAAAGAGGTCGATACTAAGTAGGTAAATATGACTAAAAAAGAGAATGGTAAAGATGATTCCTACTTTTGCTCCTTTTGTGGCAAGACCCAGGATGAAGTAACAAGGTTGATAGCAGGACCAGGGGTTTTTATCTGTGATGAGTGTGTTCAGTTATGTAATACAATTTTAACAGATGATGAAGATAATAAAGAAGATGACTTTGGAATTCGGAAATTACTCAAGCCTAAAGAGATTAAAGCAATTCTGGATGAATATGTTATTGGTCAGGTTGAAGCAAAAAAAGCGCTTTCCGTAGCAGTATATAATCATTATAAACGTATTCAATACGACAGATCTAAAAAAGGCAAAACAAATGTTTCTTCTAAGGGTCAAAGTGATCATGTTGAGCTGGATAAATCCAATATTTTATTAATTGGTTCCACCGGATCAGGAAAAACATTACTCGCACAGACACTTTCTAAAATTTTAAAGGTACCAATGGCCATTGTGGACGCTACTGCATTGACGGAAGCAGGTTACGTGGGAGAAGATGTAGAAAACATACTTTTGAGATTATATCAGAATGCTGACCAGGACATTTCACGCACAGAAATGGGAATAATTTATATCGATGAAATTGACAAGATTGCAAGAAAAGGCGATAATCCATCGATCACTCGCGATGTTTCGGGTGAAGGCGTTCAACAGGCTTTACTCAAAATTATTGAAGGGACAGTGGCAAGCGTTCCACCCGTTGGGGGTAGAAAACATCCTCATCAGGATTTTTTAACTATAAATACAAAAAACATTTTGTTTATTTGCGGAGGTGCCTTTGAGGGACTTGAAGAGGTCATTGGAAACAGAGTAGAGAAAGTAACTCTCGGGTTTGACAGTACTACAAAAAGCAGAAAAAAAGATGATCGATCAAAATATTTAAATCAGGTAATTCCAGAGGATTTGATGCGCTTTGGTTTAATTCCTGAGTTTGTGGGCAGGCTTCCAATTGTAAAAACCCTTGATACGCTTGATGTTGATGCACTGGTTCGAATCATGTCAGAACCCAAAAACTCTCTCATTAAACAATATCAGGCTGTTTTTCAAATGGAGGGAGTAAATTTGAATTTTACAGAAGAGGCGATCAAAGCGGTTGCAAATCTGGGAATTAAGAGGGAGACAGGTGCACGTGGATTGCGTTCGATACTTGAAGAACTGATGAATGAACTAATGTATGAAATCCCTTCCATGAAGGGCGTTGAAGAGGTAACTATAACGGAAGATCATGTAAACAGAATTGGTGATCCGTTAATTAAATATTTCGGAGAGTCCGAAAGCAATAAACGAAAAAAAAGCACTCAAAATAATCAGGCAGATGACGATGATATGTTAATTCATCCCGCATGATTTAATATGAGCAAAAACAAAATAGATTACACTAAGAGCTATCCCATGTTGCCTCTGCGCGACATGATCGTTTTTCCCAATAATGTGACATCCCTTCTTGTGGGCCGTGAAAAGTCGATGGAGGCTACCCGTAAGGCGATGGATAGCGATCGAACCATAATACTGGTAGCCCAAAAAAGTACCGAAATCACCACACCAGAAAAAGAAGATATTTATACTACTGGGGTTGTTTGTGAAATTCTTCAGTTATTAAAAATGCCTGATAGTACCTTTAAGCTTCTTGTTGAGGGAACAGAAAGGGTAAAAATAACCGAGCATTCCGATAATGAAAATTATTTTGAGGTGAAGGTCTCGAAATTTGATACCGTTGAGCCTGAGCCAGACTCGCTCGAATATCAACTTTTAAGCCGCCTGCTCAATGAAGTGCTCGATCAATTTGAACATTTTATAAAGAACCAGGAAAATCTTTCTCATGATATTCCGCGGGAATTGAGGATAAAAAAAGAACCGTCTATTATTATAGATTCTATTGCGCATATCATGCCGATTCCCTTTAAAATAAAGCAGGATATTCTGGATACTTCAGCTGTACTGGAAAGGGTAGAAAAAATCAATCAGACACTTCGTTCCCAGGTTGAAATGAGTGTTCTGGAAAAAACCATTCATGCCAAAGTAAGAAAGCAGATGGATAAAATGCAGAGGCATTATTATTTAAATGAACAGATGAAGGTTATCCGGGAAGAACTCGGAGACACTGAGTATAATGAGTACGAGCAGTATCGTAAAGCATTTTCCAATACCGCTATTCCCGAAGAGATCAGAAACAAGATGGAGCAGGAACTCAGAAAACTTGAAAAAATGCCTGCGATGTCTGCAGAGTCTGCTGTTATACGTAATTATCTTGACTGGATCAGAGATATGCCCTGGGGTGAAACGACTGAAGATAATCAAAATATTGAAAAAGCAGGTGACATTCTTGAACAGAGTCATTATGGTCTTGATGATATCAAGGATCGTCTTCTTGAATTCATTGCAGTAAGGCAGCTGGCACCTGAGGGTAATGGTCCGATTTTATGTCTGGTTGGTCCACCAGGGGTGGGAAAAACAAGTCTAGCCAGATCGATGGCCGATTCTCTCGGAAGAAAGTTTGCACGAATTTCTCTGGGAGGAGTTCGTGATGAGGCTGAAATCAGGGGTCACAGAAGAACCTACATTGGAGCTTTACCGGGAAGGATAATAAGCACCTTAAAAAAACTCAAAGTGAAAAATCCGGTTATACTTCTTGATGAGATTGATAAAATATCTTCGGATTACCGTGGAAACCCTGCAGCGGCTCTTCTGGAAGTTCTTGATCCTGAACAAAATCATGATTTTACGGATCATTATCTGGAGGTTCCTTTTGATTTATCGCAGATTTTATTTATAGCAACGGCAAATGTAACCCATTCGATACCGGAAGCCTTATCAGATCGTCTGGAAGTAATTCAGCTCTCGGGTTATACAGAGCAGGAAAAGATGAATATTGTGCGCAAATATATTTTAACCAGGCTCAAAGAAAATCATGGCCTTGCTGAAGTAGAGCTTAATTTCTCATCAGAAATATTGATATATATAATCAGAAGGTATACCCGCGAAGCAGGGGTCAGACAGCTCGAAAGAGTTTTGGCAAAAGTATTCAGAAAAATTGTGCGTGAGTATCTAGGGCAGAAATCAGCATCTGGTAAAGAGGTGAAACTGAACTATGAAATGGATCTGGTGAATATTCATAAATATCTCGGACAACCAGAATATAACTATGGTCGTACAGAGAAAGAGCCAGCCTCCGGAAAATGTGTTGGTCTTGCATGGACCTCTGCGGGGGGAGATACTCTCAATATTGAAGTAGCTCTGGCTCATGGCAAAGGAGCTCTTCATTTAACGGGTAATCTGGGAGATGTAATGAAGGAGTCTGCCAATACAGCTCTGGGCTATATTCGCTCACAAAGTCATAATCTCGGTCTCTCCGATGATTTTTTTGATAAAACAGATATATACCTGCACATCCCCGAAGGGGCGATACCCAAAGATGGACCTTCTGCAGGGATTACGCTTGCTACATCGATTATCTCTGCTGTAACGCAGATTCCGGTAAAAAACACGGTCGCCCTTACTGGTGAAATAACCCTTCGTGGAAAGGTTTTGCCTATTGGCGGTTTAAAAGAAAAAACTCTGGCTGCATTTCGGGCGGGAATAACCGATATTATTTGTCCTTTTGATAATAAAAAAGATATGGATAAAATTCCTGAAAGCGTAGCCAAAAAAATAAAATTTCATTTTGTGTCTGAAATCCGGGAAGTAATTGAGCTGGCACTGGTAAATCCTTCGGGAATATTTAAAGAGCGACCGGGAACATATCCATTTTTTGCAGGGCACCTGACGAATTGGCATAAAGATAATTCAGGTAAAACATTACCTGATGCTTGATTCTTTTCAGTTTTAATTATTACAATTTAAAAAGGATTTTCTTCGAGATAAAGAATTGTTTCGAGTTCAAATTTCATTTGCAGATGCCGGGATAATAGATCTACTCCGATTGTTTCACTTTTATAATGTCCCATCGCACTAAAATGAACTCCGCTTTCGAGGGCCATATGATATACCCACTCGGAAGATTCTCCCGTTATAAAAGCGTCACATTGAGCATTGATTGCTTTTTGAAAATAGTCCTGTGCGCCTCCGGAAACAACGGCTACACTTTTTATTTTTTTATCAGCATCAGAAAAAATTTGAATTCCTTTTGTTTTGTAAATCTGAAATAATATTTCATGATATTTAGCTACAGACAGAGCTTCAGGGAATTCGCCTTTGTATCCAATGTTTTCAAAAGGATGAATATTTTGCAGACCAAGTTGTTGCGCCACCGGTTCATTATTTCCATAAAGAGGTAAAAAATCCAGAGGAAGATGGTAGGCAATCAGGTTCATATTGTTTTCAATGAGCAGTTTAATTTTTTCCCGATAGACGCCCGTGAACACTACAGGTAACCCCTTGAAAAAGAAGCCATGGTGTACAAACACAGTATCGCATTTATTTTTGATTGCCTCCTGAATAACATTTCGGGAAACAGAAGGTGAAAACAAGATACGTTTAATCTCTCCCGCGCCTTCCACCTGCAGACCATTAGGCATATAATCTTCAAAGGTTTCGGGCCTCATAAGTTCGTTCAGATAGTTTATCAGTTTATCTCTTTCCATAAGGTCAAAAAAGGCAAGAGGCGGTTCTGTCAAGATCAAAATCAAATTGCATTAAAGGCTTGAAAAATCTGTTATAGATGATGAATAAACATTTAAAGCGAGCGGAGCGTCACCACAATTTATTTTTAAAAAACTTTCCTCGATCTGCCGTTGCGACACATATTTAAAAATCTTGACATAATATAGCAGTGTGAACATATTATTCCCTATGCTGAAATATATCAAAAAAATAATCAATAATTCAAAAGTCTTTCTTGTCATGATTTTATCTTTGTCGGTGGCCTCCTTTCTTTTTGCCGGACGCCTTGATGACTTTAAAAAGAAAAATGATAAGATGTTAACAGACTACAAAGCTGAACTTGAAAATTTAAGAAAAGAGATTCAGGAAAAAAACCTGAAATTCAGGGTTAAACTTACAGATCAGATGAAAAAAAAGATGGAAGATATTACAGGTTTGAAAGTCCCGGATGAAGACAAAAAAAAGCCTGATGACAAAAAAGACGAGGAAAAGTTCGAAGAAGAGCAGAAAAAAAAGAGTGATGAAGATGACTCAAAAAAAGCAGATAACCGGGATCAGGAAAAAAAAGAAGAAAAGAAAAAAGAAGATGAAAAGCGCCCGGATAATAAGTATACTGATCTCAGAAACAATTGTGACCCGACAGCTGTATCATTTGACTGGAGAACATACAAGATCGTTTCACCCATTAAAAACCAGGGTTCTTGCGGAAGCTGTTACATGTTCTCTGCAATGGCCGCGGTAGAAGCCAATTACAAATTATTTAATAACAAGGATATTGATGCTTCAGAGCAGCACTATCTCGATTGCGGCAATGTGGGCGGATGCAGCGGCGGATGGTATGGAAATGTTTTTACGACATTGAAAAGCAAAGGGGGAATTTCGGAATCTGATTATCCTTACAAGGGAAATGTGGGAACATGTAAATTGAAGAGTCAGGGTGAATATTATACTGTTGCCACAGGTGATGTAGGGAAGTATCTTACAGTGGCTGATGTTCAGGAGGTTAAAGAGGCGATCTGTAAATATGGGGTCCTTTCTTCTACTGTATATGTAACCAAACTTTTTACTGCTTATGCCGGTGGAACTTTTGACGAGCACCCGAAGGTTGAGGGTGTTAATCACGCAATTAATATTGTAGGATGGGATGACAAAAAGAAAGCATACCTTATAAAAAACTCATGGGGAACCTCATGGGGAGAAGAGGGGTATATGTGGATTGAGTATGGATCCAATAATGTGGGATATGGAACACAATGGGTGTACCCTAAAAAAACAGAGTAGGTAATAAAGCTGAATCTGTTTTTGCTTCGGGGTGAAAGTGTACTCTCTTTTTAAAATTAACCTCCTTTAATAAAGAAATATTTGACGATACGGAGAAGCTTCGATTTCTGTCTTCATGCAAATAGAAGATAATTCGTATATTATAGCACAGGTTACCCCTTCTACAGGAAATCCTGTCGTACAAAGCCAGCCGGCAGCACAAAATGGCGCAACCCAGCCTCCAGCAGACCCATTTAGTTCAATGACATTTATCATGATCGGTTTTTTTGTTTTGATGTATCTGTTTATTATACGTCCACAAAGCAAAAAAGAGAAAGAGAGACAAAAAACACTCAAGGGTATCGTTAAAGGTGACAAAGTGGTAACACGTGGTGGCATATGGGGTGTTGTTATCGGCTTGCGCGAAGAGCAGGATATTGTAATTGTAAAGATTGCAGACGATGTAAAAGTGGAAGTAAGTCGCTCAGCTATTGATCTTGTGAATCCACAGAATAAAGTAGAAAAAGCAAAAAAAACTGCTGCTGCAAAAAAAGAGAAAACAAAATAAGCAGATTGCTTTTAATAGTTTAAAACAAGTAAAAATGCATGGTTAAATATAACATAGTAAATTATTCAGGAAGGTGTTTATACTTTTTATTCTATGTTTTAACTGTGCATTTTTTTGTCTCTTCCTTGTCCGCCCAAGGTGTTCAGGCAGATAAAAAAAATGAAATAAAACCAGCAGAAGCCCTGGTGCAGGGCCAAGCTTCAGATGAAGCCGTAACTTCCGAGGGGGAACCACAGGCAGGTGCAGAGGTAACTGAACAGACAGAAAATGAGGGTGTAGAACCTAAAGAGACAGTTCCTGAGCAAAAAAAATCTGTTTCGGCAATGACAGAAAAAGAAAAAGAGGTAGTTGAACAGTTTCAATGGACCCCCGAAGATCCCTCTTTTTTGTATGAAACCCGTTTTATTCCGGGTCATAGTGAAAAAGATGAGTTTTTGTCCAAAGAGGTGGAAAAAGAGGTAATTGTAGAGAGAATTGAAGAAGAGAAAAATTTTCGTAAAAGTCTGGGAAAACTTAAATTTAATCTTCCTGACTGGAAGCAGTCTTCACTTGTTATTATAATTGTCATACTTTTTTTAATTTACCGTACACGGGTTAAATCAAATTCCCGTAAATTATAATTTAGGAGCTTATTGTGAACATACAAAGTCGTGT
>Ga0224495_10001807_pt1 | contig 14661 bp, 13 predicted proteins | sample SF_Jul11_sed_USG_FD_168128 | JGI IMG/M metagenome (GOLD analysis project Ga0224495, IMG submission 168128) | Sediment microbial communities from San Francisco Bay, California, United States - SF_Jul11_sed_USGS_4_1 | ecosystem: Environmental > Aquatic > Marine > Sediment | place: USA: California... | reverse complement strand
CGGATTGAATCCCAAACCCGGGAATGGTCCGCCCGCCAGTCCCGGAATGTCCAGGATTGGTTCAGGATGGCCCAGTTGCATCTGCTGATGGCCTTCCGCTCCAGAAACAGCTTTATAAAACCGTATCGGGTAGCCCCGGATGAACCCTATTCGTTTGATGAGGAACAGGCGGAAAAAGCCACAGGATACCTCAAACGGATTATGGACACCCCCCTGGCCCAGCGGGAGGGGCTGACCCCCACCATCCTGGCCCTGGATGGATTCATCCGGTTTTCCCAGGGAAATTACCGGGAGGCTGAAGTGCTGTTCACCCGCTCTTTGGCCTCTTTTTCATCCGGGGAGCAAAAGGGATTGCCCCGGTATATGGTGATGCTTTTGGCATCCAGGGCCTACATTCAAAACGGCAAGCTGGTTGCGGCCCAAAGGGTGTTGTCCTCCATCTTGGGGGATGAAAGAATGGTCCCTCTGGCTTTTCCGCTGGCCATGGAGCAAAAGGCAGAAATCATCCGTCTTTCGTTTGACGGAAAAGATTACAAGGGGCTGCTTTCCGAGGCATCCTACCGCTTTCAAAAAGAAAGCGACCAAAACGGCGTGGCCCGGGTGCATCTCCATCTGGCCGCCTTTGCCTTGGAACAAGACCGCCCCCAAATGGTCCGGCGGGAGATTTCACTGGCATCCAGTCTGGCCACCGGCCTCAATGACTGGTTTACATTGGGGATGGCAGGATATTTGTATCAAACCCTGCCGCGGGATTGACCGGGCAGGTTGGACGGTAACTTTACGGAAACCCCAAGGATGGGAGGTATCCCCTGATGGAGCGATCAAGGATGAGGATTCAACGGCTCCCGGCTTTAAAAAATCGCCGGGATTGGATGATGGGATTGGGCGGCCTGTTGGCCGGGTTCAGGTTGGTTTTGGCCGTATTGTTGACTGCCGGGTCCATTTCAGCCCCGGCGGGCCGGGTATTGGCCGAGGACCTTTTTGGGGCCGGTCCGGGGGTGAATGTGGCCAATATCATCCGCTACCCCACAGCGTTTGATCAATTCACCGACCACACATTTCACACCACCATCGTGATTGAGGATTATTCCAAGCCGGACCTCCGGCTGGCCAATCTGCGTTACGGTTTTCAACTGGGCAATCTGCAATTGCTGGCCGATTCCAACCACCAAACCAAGCCGGAAACCGATTTTGAAAACGGCGTGTTGCGGGCCAAACTGCGCATCGCCACGGTGGATGCCATCCGCACAGTCTTTGCCATCGGAGTGATGGGCCGCTACACAGCCAACAAGCCGGCCTTTGAACGCATCAGCCGCAGGCCTTATTCCCTGTTAATGGCCATCACCACGGAAGTGATTCCCTTTGATGAATGGGGGGGGCTGCTGGTCAACGGGTATCTGGACAACCTGGTGGGGGTGGTCGCCTTCCGGTTTCAATTGTATGGATTTATCCATTTGGTGGCCGAAGGGGAATACTTCCATTACAAAGAATTGATTCAGCGGGACCCTTCCTACACCGCCGGCTTGGAACTTGAAACCGAAGCCAATGTCTATACCCAGTTGTTGTATAACGATACAACCAAACAATCCGCCATCCAGATCGGCTTTGGGTTCTAAAACCAAACCCTGAAAAAAACCTCCGGGGAAGCAAGCCCCACCGCGCCCCAGGGTCTGAGATAGAAGGCCTCAGGGTCCAGGGGGCCTGAAAAGAAAGGCGCCAGCCCGGAAAAAGCCGCCGACAGGCGGATGGCAGTGCGGGGTGCTGGATTCCAGGGGCGCGCTAAGCACGGGGGGCAGAACGCGGCCGGGGAGAGGTGAATACGGGGGGCACAAGCCCATTGTGCGGTTTAGCGGATTTCAGCGGAGACCTTGCCGTAATGGCCGAAGACGGCCTCATAAAAATCGCCGGGGGCGGGGGCGAATTCACGGGTGATGGAGCCGGTCATCACCCGCATCCCCGGTTCCAGGGCCAGCCCGAAATCGGACAACCGGTTGACCAGCCAGGCCACGGTGGCGGCAGGGTCCGCCAGATGGTCCGTGCCGTTGGTGGTTTCCTGCAATTCTCCGTTTAAGAACACATCCACCTCGGATTGGTGCAGCCCCAGGTTTTGGGGCAGGTCGGTGACCTCCCGGCCGGTGATAAACGCTTTTTGCTGCACATTGTCTATGATGGTCAGGGATAAATCCGCCGAGAAATCCCCCCGGCGCTCCACCACCTCCAGGGCCGGGGCCACCGACAGGACCGCCTGACGCACTTGAAGCGGGGTGATGTTGGGGCCTTTCAGCCGTTGGCCGAAGGTCAGGCACAACTCGTTGTCAAAACCGGGTTGGATGAGGTCATCGTAAGACAGGGAAATGTTGGAGGGATACCGGTTGGATTCCAGTAAAAAACCAAAAACAGGGGTGGTCAGGTGAAACTGGTTTTTGGTGGCCATGTGATTGAGACAGATTTTCCACCCGGCCTGTACATCCCCCCCGCGTTTGTGGCGGTCCAAAATGGCCATTTGGACCTGATAGGCTTCTTCAATGCTCAGCCGTCCCTTCCATTCGGAAGGATAGTACACTCCCACCTGGTATGCTTCCCAGACGGAATTGGTGACTTCCATGATGTTCATGGTTTTGCGGGATGTTGGTTGCTGGATGCGGGCCCCCGGGAACCGCGCCGGGCGAGAACCCGGAGAGTGGGTTGGGGTGTTCGTTTCTGAATCCAGATTTAACATTTTCTGTTGGGGGTGTAAACAGAAAGAAGCCCCCGACCTTTTTTTCAAAAGGAAAATTTTCGGGTGTTCCACTGACGGGCTGGGGTGTATCCTGAAAAGAGCCGGGATTCCCTGAGCTTATTGATTTCCCCGGTTTTCCTTCACCTCCCCTCCCAGGCTTATGATTCAGATCAAGTGGCTTTCCAAGGTATTGGCCAGCGGTGGACAGCCCCTGACCATCCTTCACCCGCTGGAGCTTTCCATTCCCCGTGGACAGTTTGTGGCGGTGATGGGGCCGTCCGGTTCGGGAAAATCCACCCTGCTGGGACTGATGGCCGGGCTGGATACCCCCACCACCGGGGAAATCCATCTGGACGGGCAGGAAATCACCCGCATGAACGAGGACCAACTGGCCCGGTTTCGGGGCAGAACTTTGGGATTTGTGTTTCAGACCTTTCAATTGATTCCCTCCCTGACCGCCCTGGAGAATATCTCCCTGCCGTTGGAAATCCGGGGAGGGCGGGGGGCCTCCTTCCGGGAGGCCTCGGCCAGGGCGCAGCAGTTGTTGGAGCGGGTGGGGTTGACCGCCAGGGGAGGCCATTATCCGGCCCAGCTTTCCGGAGGGGAACAACAGCGGGTGGCTGTGGCCAGGGCCTTTGCCTGCCGCCCCCCGGTGTTGCTGGCGGATGAACCCACCGGCAACCTGGACAGCGCCAACGGAAAAAATGTGATGGAACTGCTGCGCCAATTGCACCGGGAGGAAGGGGTGACCCTGGTGCTGGTCACCCACGACCAGGAAGTGGCTGCCGACGCCCAAAGGGTGGTGACGATAAAGGATGGCCGCATTGTGGGGGATCACACACCAGGCAACACCAAAACGGATAAGCCCCCCAAAGCCAAAACCGCCAAAAACCAGTCAGCCAAAGACCAGACGGCAAAAGGCAAACCCAACCGGGCAAAAGGCGGGGGGGCCGCCCCATGAGCCGGTTTGTGTGGGCCATGTTGTTGCGGGAAATCCGCTCATCCTGGAAACGGATGGCTTTTTTAAGCCTGGCGGTGGCGGCGGGGGTGGGGGGATTGGTGGCGGTGCGGGCCTTTGGCCTGGCCCTGGATGGTCAGATGGTTGCCGAGGCCAGAAGTCTGATGGCCGCCGATATGGTGATGGCCAGCACCCGCCCGTTTGTTCCCCGGGAGCAAGCCGCCCTGGACGACCTGCAACGCCGGGGGGCACAGGTGGTGATTTCCCGGGAGTTTGTTTCCATGGCCCGAACAGCCAAGGGGACCAAGCTGGTGGAAGTCCGCACGGTGGACCCCGGATACCCCTTTTATGGCCGGGTGGAAACCGGCTCCGGCCGCCCGTTGTGGGAATCCCTAAACCAAAACACCCTGGTGGCCAACCGCTCTTTGCTGTTGCACCTGGGTCTGCGGGTGGGGGATGAAATCCGCCTGGGAAATGGCCGCTTCCGGGTGGCTGATGAATTGATCCGGGAGCCGGACGGGGCGGTGCAATTGTTCAGTCTGGGGCCCAAGGTGATCCTTACAACGGGGGGAGGGGAGGCCACCGGGCTGATCCAACCCGGAAGCATGGTGCGCTACCGGGCGTTGATCAAACTGCCCCCCAAAATGGACCCCCTGCTGGCGGCGGACCGGCTGAAATCCAGATTGCCGGACCGCTATGCCGAGGTGCGAACCTTTGATCAGGCCCAGCCGCAGGTCAACCGGTTCATCGGTCAATTGACCCGCTATCTGAATCTGGTGGGGCTGGTGGCCCTGGTGCTGGGCGGAGTGGGGGTTTCCTCGGCCATCCGCGCGTTTCTCACCCGCAAGCTGGATACCATCGCCATCATCAAATGTTTGGGGGGCTCCTCCCGGCAGGTGCTGTGGGTGTATCTGGCCCAAACGGCGGCATTGGGAATGGCGGGAAGCCTGATGGGGGCCGCCCTGGGGCTGGGGCTTCAGGGGCTGGTGGCCCGGCTTCTGGAAGGGTTGCTGCCGGTGGACCTGGTTTTTCAACCATCCTGGAGAGCCGCCCTGGAAGGGCTGGCCCTGGGCACCCTGACCACCCTGGCTTTCAGCCTGCCCCCCATCCTGGAGGCGCGGCAGGCCCCCCCGGCCAGGGTGTTCCGCCGGGATGTGGAACCCATGTCCCCCCCCCGGCAGCGCCGCAGGCGGGCGGTTTTGTGGATCGGGATTGCCCTGCCTTTGCTGGCCGGATTGTCCTATTGGGAATCCGGATCGGCCAAAATGGGAGGGATTTTTTTCGGGGGACTTCTGGGAGCGGTGGCGGCGTTGCTGCTGGCGGCCAAAGGGGTCCTGTGGCTGCTGCCCCGGCTGGGTCGCCCGCCGTTTTTTGTGTGGCGCCAGGGGTTGGCCGGGTTGTACCGGCCGGGGAACCAAACCCCCCTGGTGGTGATCTCCTTGGGTTTGGGGGTGCTGTTGGTATTGGCGGTGTATGTGGTGCGGGGGGACCTGTTTCGCCAGATCGGGGTAAACGCTCCCCAGAACGCCCCCAACTTGTTTTTTGTGGATATTCAGCCCCGGCAACAAACCACCTTCAACCGGGTGGTGGCGGGGCAGGGGCTGACCCCCCCCCGGTTGCTGCCCCTGGTGCGGGGACGCATCCAGGATTTGAACGGAAAGCCGGTGCGGCTGGATGACCTGGACGGGGATGAAGAATTGCGCCGCACCGTGTCTTTTGAATACGCCCTGACCTACCGGGACACCCTGGAAAATGGAGAGGAACTGCTCTCCGGTACCATGGGGGTGAACCCCGCCATCCCCGGCCCCCAGGTTTCGGTGGCCGACTGGTGGGTGGAACGCACCCATCTGGGGTTGGGGGATACCGTCACGGTGAACATCCAGGGCCTTCCCCTCACCGCCACCATCACCTCCATCCGAAAACTCAACTGGCGCAGCCGCCAAATCAATTTTTCCCTGGTGTTTATGCCGGGGTTTTTGGAAAACGCACCCCAGGTGTTCACCACCGCCATGCGGGTGGAGGACACAGCCCGGCGGGTGGCCCTGCAACAGGCCCTGTCCCAGGCCCTGCCCAATGTCACCTCCATAGACGCAGAGGGGGTCATCCACACCATTCAGAATATCATGGACCGGATCGCCGCCGTGGTGCAGTTCATGGCCGCCTTCACCATCGCCGTCGGAATGGTGATTCTGGCCGGAAGTCTTTCCACCACCAAATACCAACGGTTAAGAGAAGTGGTGCTGCTGAAAACCTTGGGGGCCGCCCGCCTGCGGGTGGCGGGGGTGTTGGCGGTGGAATACCTGCTGTTGGGGGGCGTGGCCGGAGGAGTGGGGGCCGCGGCGGCGGGGGTGCTGTCCTGGGGGCTTGTCACCCGGGTGTTTCAGGGAGAATGGCAATGGCACCCCCTGCCCTATCTGGCCGCCTGGGCCGGTGCCGCCGGTCTGACGGTGCTGATGGGGGTGATCGGAAGTCTGGACATCTTGGCCAAAAAACCCCTGGAAGTGCTGAGGGAGGAATAACCCGCAAAAAATCCCAAAGCGACGGCCCAAAGGCCCCTTTTGGCCGGGCTGGCGCCTTTCTTTTTGGGGTCGCTCCGGCAACCAGCACAGCCCTGCGTTGTGTCGCCTGTCGGCTCCAAACGCCATAGGCTGGCTGGTTGCACTTCTTTTGGGTTTACCCGGCGGCTTCCAGGGGAAGCTGTTGGGGGCGGGGGTTGGGGCCGGGCAGGTTCAGCTCTTCCACAGTGGGCAGGTCTTTTAAATCATTGAGGCTGAACAGGCCGAGAAATTTTTTGGTGGTGGTGTACAGGATGGGTCTGCCGGGGCCGGTGTCCTTGCCCGCAATGTGGATCAGCTTTTTTTCCAGCAGAGAACGCAGGTTGTGAGAGGAATCCACGCCCCGCAGATAATCAATATCCGCCCGAATCACCGGCTGGCGGTAGGCCACGATGGCCAGGGTTTCCATGGCGGCCTGGCTTAACCGCAGGGGCTTCAACGGCTCCAACCGGGTCAGCCATGTTTTGTACATGGGCAGGGTGCGCATCTGAAACCCCTCCGCCACCCGTTGGATGCGGAAGGTGCGGTCCGTGGATTGGTATTCTTCGTTGAGCAAATCCACCAGGGAGCGGACTTTCTGAGTGGGGAAGTCGTTCCCCAGCACATCGGCGATTTGTTTGGAGGACAACACATCCGGGGTGGAAAACAGCACTGCTTCCACGACCTTCATCGCATCCTTGTCAATCATCGGCTTTCTCCTTGCCTGATTGGATCCGATGTCAGTTCCTTCTGACACCGCCGGAACAACCCCTGGCAAAAGCCGGGGGAAATCCCGATTCCCGGTCCCCGGGCTTTAAAGCACTCCGCCGGTGGACCGCCTGCTTTCTTTATAAGCTTTTTTTCGGTGGATTGACAACCCTTATCGCTTGAGAAACGGTTTGATCATGGCCCGGATCGGTTCGGCCAATTCTTCCCGGGTTTGAGGAAACAACAGCAGCGCCCCCAGAATATCGGTGATCAATCCCGGCACAATCAGCAGCCACCCCCCGGCCAATACCATCAGCCCTTCCACCGCCTCCCGGGTGGGCAGACGGCCGTTGCGGATTGCGGAATCCACATCGTTCCACAAAGCCAGATCCTCCCGTCTGGCAAACCTCCAGCCGATATATGCCGAAGCCAGGCTCCAGACCACGGCCAGCACAAAGGGCAGGTGAATGCGGATAAACAGCCACCCTTCCAGCCAGGGAAGCACCAACAAAGGAATGACCAGCAACCAAAGCATGTGAGGTCCAGGGGATTATGCGGCAAACAGAACCGAAGCGGTCGTTTGGCCCTGGGTCAGCCGCACTTTTTGATCCAATTGTTTAAACGGAGAACGGGGGGCTATGCCCTGATAGGCTGGTGCGGCCGGGGAGGAGGGTTCGGGGGGGGCTCCCGGCCCCACAGCCATCCAGATCAAAACGCAAAACACCACAAACGCCGCAACCCATACGGTTTTGTCTTTTCTTAGCATAAAACACCTCTTTGTTGGTTAAGCACCCGCGTTTTCCATGGAATCACCGGGTTTCTCCCGCGGCCTTTGGAGGGGAATCCGTCCCCGCCAGCCGGGCCAAAAAGTATTCGGCCGCCCGGTAGGAACTGCGCACCAACGGCCCGGCCGCCACATAGGCAAATCCCATGGCCCGCCCTTGGGCCTCCCAGCGGGAAAACTCCTCTGGAGGCACAAACCGTTCTACCGCAAGCTTGGTGCGGTCCGGCTGAAGGTATTGGCCCAGGGTTAAAAAATCACAGCCGACCTCCCGCAAATCGGCCATGGCCCGGGCCACCTCCTCCGGGTGTTCTCCCAGCCCCAGCATCAGGGAGGATTTGGTCCATACCTTTGGGGCCAGCCGTTTGACGGCCCGCAACACCCCCAGGGATTGGTCGTAGCCCGCCCGGGGATCCCGCACCCGGGGGGTCAGCCGTTCCACCGTTTCCAGGTTGTGGGACACCACATCCGGACCGGCGGACAGCACCGCGGCCAGGCAGTCTTCATCCCCCCGAAAATCCGGCAGCAGAATCTCCTGGAGGGTGTTGGGGGCCGCCAGACGCACCCGGCGCAGGGTCTGGGCCATGTGGCCCGCCCCTTGATCCGGCAGGTCATCCCGGTCCACAGTGGTCAACACCACATAATCCAGGGCCATCTGCCCCAGGGTGTCTGCAATGTGTTGAGGCTCCGCCTCATCCGGGGGAGCGGGGGTGCGCCGGGTTTTCACCGAGCAGAACCGGCAACCCCGGGTGCAGGTATCCCCCAGCAGCATAAAGGTGGCGGTGCCCCCCTGCCAGCATTCTCCGATGTTGGGGCAGCGGGCCTCCTCGCACACCGAGGCCAGATTGCGCTGGCGGGCCATGGCCCGCAGTTGAAAAAACCGGGGGCCGTGGGGGGCCTTCACTTTCAGCCAGGGGGGCAGCCGGGAGCGCAGGGTCCCCCCGGAGGGAAGGATTTGGTCCGGGTTGGGGTGGTCATCCGTCATGGGCTGTGGTCTGAGAGGTGTTCAACAGGTCCAACCGGGCCGCCCTTTGATCCGGGGGGGCTTGGGCCAGTTTTTGGGCCGCAATGTAAAACCGGGGGAAATCCCCGCCGCATTCTTTCAGCAAAGCGGCAAAGGCCTGGACATAGGTGGTGTATTGGCCCAAGGCCACCAGATGGGCATTGTTCATCCCCCCTTTGAACCAGCCAGCCGGGACCCATACTTTAAAATATTTTTTCTGATTTTGATAGTCCTGAACCATCTCCCGGAAAATCTGTTGTTTGGCCGACCGTTTTTCATCCACTCCAAGGTCAGCCGCATACAGGCTGATCAATTTTGCCCTTCCCCGCTCCAAGATGGCCTGAAACCGTTGCTCATCAGCCACCTGGGCCGCCAGCCGGTTTTTCATCCGGGGGTCGTTCAACCGATTCAGGTACCGCCGGGTCCCCTCCAGTTCCAAAAAAGAGGCGAAAGACTCATTAAAATTGGTATCCCCCGGCGCAAACACAATCCGGTGGCCCTGCTCATGAATCACCGTCCGCACCAAATCCAATGCGGAGCCTTCCAGCATGGGGCTGACCACCGGGTCTTCAAACCATCCCAGGGTGGAATAAGCCTGGACCGGGCGGATAAAGGTATCATACCCTTTGGAATCCAGTTCCCGGGCAAACGCCTCGGCCTCCTCACGCTTAAAATAACCCCGGTAAGACAAACAGCCCAACACAGGGTAACAACGCAGGTAGGCCTTGATGGCCAACGGATGGGAAGCCACCACCACCCAGGATACCTGGGGTCGGTCCAGCTTGGCGTAGGTGGTGTAGCCGATGTCATCCGGGTAATCCATCTCGGAGATCGCCACCGCCTGGGCCTGCAAAACCACCTTCAGCCGTTCTTTTTCTTTGGGGGTCACCGCCGGGTCCTCCAGCACTTCCAGGATCGGCCTGCTGTGGGACAAAATCTCCCATTGCCCTTTGGCCCCCTGCCAATAATATGGGATTTCCTCCCATTGCCCGGCCACCAGCCCCAGAGCCGTCCCCACCCCCAGTATCATCCCCAGGATAAAATTGGTGTGGTTCTTTTTTTTCAGTAAGGCCATGGGGTTCCCGCTGAGTTGAACCGGTGGAATTTCTCTGCTTCACCTTCAGGTGAAACCAACCAACTTTCCATATTGAGGTAAACGCAAAGGGAATGCCAGAGAACCCTAAAAAGGGGGTTCCTTTTAAGGGATGGGGACAGGGGGGGTTCTGGGGGGAGAAAAAACGGGGGAAAATCCAAGAGGACAAAATTTTTCCTTGACACTATACGGTATAGTAGTTTACTTTACATTAAGTGAGCGGGAGTACCCCCCAAAAAATGGCCCTTCCGCCTAAACCTAAATCCCACGAGGAATTCAATGACCCCCTCAACCATTGACCTGATCATTTTAGGAACCTTATTGGGAAAGCCGATGAGTGCCTATGATCTGGCAAACCATATAGAAGAAAACCGAGTAAATCTTTTTTTAAAAATAAGCACCCCTGCCGTTTATAAAAACTGTAAACGACTGCATGAATCGGGTCTTTTGGATGGGAAGATCATTAAAAAAGGTGAACACCCTGAAAAAACAATTTACGAAATAAACCAACAAGGGGTTGATTGGTTCAATGCGCTGATGAATTATTTTTCATCAAATTTAACAACTTATTTTTTGGATATGAATGCGTTTATTTATAATCTTGAAAAAACGGATAAACAATCCGGGATTAAAATGCTGCTAAATTTGCGGGATGCACTTGGCTTTTTAAAAGCATGGATCATTCAACATGAAAAAATGGATTTGAAAAATGCAAACTTCGCGGCAAAGACTATTGTCAAGCAGTATAGAATGACCATCTCTGCTTTGGTTATTTGGGCAGAAGAGACTGTGGAAGAGTACAAACAATTTTCTTAAGGAGTTAAAACATGGAAAACGCCAATAAACAAATGCTGATTCTTTCGTTAGCTGGGTTCTTGCTGCTTGTGATCAGTGCATCGTTGCACACAGCAATTGAGTTTGGATCACATACGTATTTTTTAACCGCCATTGGCATCGGGGTAGGGCTTTGGTTGTGGAGGATGTTGTACCTGGCCAGAAGTGTTGTGGCCATTTGGGTCTACGGTTCATTGAATTTTTCGCTTATCATTTGGTTTGGTTTTGTGGACGGATTTTGGAACCACACGTTTAAAACATTTCTGTATTTTTTGCATAATCAGTATCTGCCGCCTGTTTTGGCTCAACTGTTCAAGGACCCGCATATTGGCGGATTCTATGAGGAAGCAACCGGGTATATGTGTTTTATTACGGGGATGCTTTGTGCCTATTTTACCATCAAAATGATTTCGAGTTTCCGTACTCATGCGCGATAGAAATTGGCAATAAACTGGGGGCCAAATAACCAGTAGATAAGTGTTGGGCCACCTGGAAAGGCCGCATTCAAAAACCAATGCTCTACAATCCGATAGAGGAGAACAGCCGAAATGAAAATCCCAACAAACGCCATCCAGTTTAATCAGGTTTCAAAGTGGTTTGAAACCCCGGCGGGCCGATTTAATGCCATCCAAAATATCAATCTTGAAATCGGGATCGGGGAGCATGTGGCTATCACAGGAAGGTCTGGAAGCGGAAAATCCACTTTGCTTAATTTATTGACCGGTATAGATCACCCCAGTCAAGGCCGGGTGATGATCAATTCAACTGAGGTTCATACCTTGAATGAAAGCAATTTGGCCAAATGGCGCGGGAAAAACATAGGGATTGTGTTCCAGTTTTTTCAGCTCATTCCCACCCTCAGCATCACGGAAAACATTTTGTTGGCCATGGACCTGGTGGATTCCATCCCAAAAAAAGAGCGTAAAAACCGGGCGGCGGAACTGCTGGACCAGGTGGGTATTTCCAAACATGAGGACAAACTGCCTGCTGCCTTGTCCGGTGGAGAACAACAACGGGCCGCCATTGCCCGCGCCCTGGCCAACGACCCCCCCATTTTGGTGGCCGATGAACCCACCGGTAATCTGGACAGCAAAACCACAAGTGTGGTTCTCAAGCTGTTTACGGATCTGGTGGGCCAGGGCAAAACCCTTATTGTGGTCACCCATGACCTTATCTCTAAATCCGGGTACCACCGGATCATCACCCTCAGTGACGGCAAGATCACAAGTGAATTGAACCACGGAAAGGGGAACTGATATGCACTCATTCATTATCCTTCTCATCACGGCTATTTTCGGGCTGTTTACAAGAAACGCTGACCGGAGCATCAAATTCAAAAAAGTTGTCCGTGACCTGTTGATCAATCCAGGCCGCACTGCGTTGGCCGTTTTTGCCCTGGTCATCGGTTTATGGGGGGTTGGCTCCCTCCTGGTTTCCACCACCATTTTGCAAAATGATCTCAAGGCTAATTTCCTGAACACCTCCCCCTCCCATGCCATCCTCACCTCAAAAGATTTTGCCAAGCTGAACTTGGCGGCCTTAAGAAACAGGCCCGAGGTGGAAAGTGCCGAATTCAGGGATTTATCCATGCAACGAATAGAGGTGAATCCCGATGAGTGGATTCCGTTATGGCTTTTTGGGGTGGAGGATTTCAGCCGGGTCCATCTGGCACGGTTTTATTCCGAAAACGGAGAGGTTATCCCCCCAACCGGAACAATGTTGATGGAACGGGATGGACAAAAAATTTCCAACCTGAAGCCGGGGGTCAGAGCCCGAATCCGGGTGGGGGGACGAATCCTAAATGTCCCTGTCAGCGGGATAAATTTTGATCCGGCTCAGGCACCGGCCACACAGGACCATTTTATTTATGGGTATGCGGATAAAAAAACCTTTTCGGATATCACGGGGGAACCATCCAATCAACGACTGATCCTGCGTTTTAAAAACGTGAATTCCAGGGGGGAGGTTCAGGCTTTGGTGAACAGCCTGACAGGTGATCTCCAAAAGCAAGCCATTGCGGTGGAAACATTCAATATCCCCAAGTTGAATGAACATCCCCACCAATGGCAGTTGAATACGTTGCTTGGATTGCAGGGAAGCATAGGGTTGCTTGCCTTTCTGATGGCCGGGGTGCTGGTTTCCCAACTCATGGCCTCCATTTTATCCCGGCAAATCCGTCAAATCGGTATTCTCAAGGCCATTGGCGCATCGGGGTTCCAGGTGGTGCAAATGTACCTGACCATGGTCCTGTTGATGGGCATGATTGCCAGCATGATCGCCATCCCCCTGGCCGTTTTATCTGGTAATGCCTTTGCCCGGTTTGTGGCAGACATCCTCAATTTCCAAATCCTGACTACCGAACTCCCTGTTTATTTGTATGGAATTCTTATCTCTTTTGGGTTATTGGTACCCATTTTGTTTTCTCTTCCGGCACTGGTAAAGGGCGTTCGGGTATCGGTATATGATGCGATAAGCGATTATGGCATTCCGCAGGAGGGCACGGGCAACAAAACGGACAAAGTGAGTTTTATATCCCTGCCGACTCTGCTGGTCATGGCCATCAGAAACACCCGGCGCCGGAAATACCGTCTTTTGCTGACAGTGGTGACCATGGCGTTTGGAGTGGCTGTTTTCAGCACGGGGTTTAACGTCCGCCAATCCCTGTGGATGCTTTTATCGGACGTAAAAGACGGTATGAAACACGATGTCCAGGTGGTGCTTGGGAGTCCGTTACCGAAAGATCACGCGTTGGCCCCTTTTCAAACCATTAAAAACATAAGCCGCATTGAAGCCTGGAATGGTGGAAAGGGGGAATTGCAAAACAAAGTCGTTTCAACAAACGATGGTGTGGGTGTTGTGGCTCTGCCTTACGACACGGACCTGTTCAACCTAAAAATGGAAAAAGGACGTTGGCTGAAAGGGGGGAAGGCGCCGGAAGTCGTGATGAACCAACAGGCCGTTGAATTGTACAAAAACCCCAAAGTGGGAGAAACCCATCTGATGAAAGTGGCGGGCAAGGAACTCACCGTCAGGTTGGTCGGCATCGTCATGGAATTCGAAAAACCCAAAATTTATATGGACCGGGAATTGTACGATGCTTTTGCCAACCCCGGCCATTTGGTCAACAGCCTTATGTTTGTAGCCGACAACAAAGGTTATGACCAAATCATGGACTTGAAGAAGGACATTGAAAAAGCCATCGCCAAGACAGATTTAAACGTGTTGTATGTGATGTCCCAAGCCGAACGGGTACAGGTGGTTTATGACCATTTGAACATCATTCTCACCACCATTGTTTTCCTGGCTCTGACGGTTTTGATGGTCAGTGCCCTGGGAATGGCTTCTGCCACTGGGATCAACATCATGGAGCGCACCCGGGAAATCGGCGTCCTCAGAGCCATTGGCGCAACCCCGGAGAAGATTTACAAACTGTTTGTCACCGAGGGCATGATCATCAGCGCGGCCAGCGTGGGTTTGGGGTTATTGCTGGCCTTGCCTTTAAGCCTGGCCGCCACTCCCTTCTTTGGAAATTTAATGCTGGGGGATAATGCCTCCCTGCGGTTTGCTTTCAGCATAGATGGCTTTTGGATCACCCTGGTGACCACACTCCTTTTCGGCTGGCTGGCCAGCCGCATTCCAGCCCGGAAGGCCATCCAGGTATCCACCCGGGAAGCACTCTCCTATGAATAATCCTGAGACCTCTGCATAACTGCCAAAAGCTCCCGTTTTGATAAAAACGCGGGGGATTGGGGGCCGCTGGCCCCCAATCATATCAACCCCTTCCCTTTGGGAAGGGGGCAGGGGGATGGGAAAAAACGAGTTGTGCAGAGGCCTCATCCTGTACCTCTCCATATTGAGGTAAACGCAAAGGGAATGCCAGAGAACCCCAAAAAGAGGGTTTCTTTTAAGGGATGGGAACAGGGGGTTTCTGGGGGGAGGGCAGTTTGTCCGTCAGGTAAAGGGTTCCTCAGGGCACGGCGCCTCAGGTCAAGGGCGCCCCAGGGCACGGTGCCTCAGGGCACGGCGCCCCG
>Ga0224495_10001806_pt1 | contig 14671 bp, 11 predicted proteins | sample SF_Jul11_sed_USG_FD_168128 | JGI IMG/M metagenome (GOLD analysis project Ga0224495, IMG submission 168128) | Sediment microbial communities from San Francisco Bay, California, United States - SF_Jul11_sed_USGS_4_1 | ecosystem: Environmental > Aquatic > Marine > Sediment | place: USA: California... | reverse complement strand
GGTTGTGGGTTGCTTTGCCTCGTGACACTCCAGAAGCTTGATCCTGCTCAGGATCTTCCGGAGGCCGCGTTTCGCGGGACCGCCGCGATGACCATGCTTTTACCCTTTGAGGCGTTTACCCTGTTGGCTTTTGCGCCTAAAAGCTTAAAAGCTCATACGGGTCAGGCCTGACGGCTGAAAACACCGGGTTCAGGAACACGGTGTCTGCGGCCCGTTCATTGGCAATTGACCATAATGACCGCCCGCCGTCAAATCCGATTCATTCCCCTGGGAGAACGCAAGGGACTTTCGGCCCGGGAAGACCCTTCGCGTCGGGCTCTGAGGACGGACGCCTGCCCAGGGGGGGTTATCCCGCGGCCTTGCGCAACTCCCGGATGGCGGCCGCGTAATCGGGTTTTCCAAAAACCGCGGTGCCGGCCACGAAGCACCCTGCACCCGCCTGGGTGGCCGCGCCAATGGTGGCGGGGGTAATGCCCCCGTCCACCTGAAGGGTCACCTTCAATCCCCGGGCGTCCACCCGTTTTTTTATCTGGGCGATTTTTTGAGTGGCCGAGGCGATATACGACTGCCCGCCGAATCCCGGATTCACCGACATCACCAGCACCAGATCCACCAGGTCCAGCACCCAGTCCAGGGCCTCCACGGGGGTGGCGGGGTTCAGGGCCACGCCGGGACGCATGCCGTTTTCACGGATCAACGCCAGGGAGCGGTGCAGGTGAACAGGCGCTTCCGCATGCACGGTCAGGGTATCCACCCCGGCGGCGGCGAAGCCCGGCACCAGGCTGTCCGGGTCGTTCACCATCAGGTGCGCATCAAAGACCGTTCCCGGCGGTTTCTTCAGCTTTTTCACGATGGGCGGGCCAAAGGTGAGGTTGGGGACGAAACCGTTGTCCATCACATCCAGGTGAATCCAATCCGCGCCGGCTTCGCGCACCTTGGCGATTTCATCGTTGAGCGCGCCAAAGTCGGCGGAGAGGATGGACGGGGCGATCAAAACCATGGGGACCTTTTTCCGAGAGAGGGTTCCGGAGTTGTGGTTGGGGGCATCGCGAAAGCGGGGGACGCCGGGAGCGCTCCTGAGGCTTCCCCCAGGGCGGCCCGGCGGAACGTTCTACCCCAGCCGCGCCTTAACCTCGCGCAGGATGGCCTCCACAGTGATGCCGAATGCCTTGTACAACTGCTCGTAGGGTGCCGAAGCGCCGAAACCGCGCATGCCCACGAAGCCGCCCGCCAGACCGGTAAACGCTCCCCAGCCCTGACCCACCCCGGCTTCCACCGCCACCCGGCAGGGGACCGCATCGGGCAGTACGGAGGCGCGGTAGGAGGCCTCCTGCTGTTGGAAAGTCTCCCAACAGGGCAGGCTGACCACGCGTGCCCCGATGCCCTCCTTGGAGAGGGCTTCGCGCGCCTGGGCCGCCAGGTGCAACTCGGAGCCGGTGGCCAGCAGCAGCGCCTTCAGGGGCATCCCCGCCGGAGCATCCGCCAGCACATACCCCCCACGGGCCACGCCGCCCTTGCCCGTACCCGCCAGGGTGGGAATCTTCTGACGGGTCAGCAGCAGCGCGCTGGGACCCTTCGTGTGCCGCAGGGCCTCCTGCCAGGCTTCCAGCGTTTCCCGCGGGTCGCCCGGTCGGTACACCCGCAGACCCGGAATGCTCCGCAACGCGGCAAAGTGTTCCACGGGCTGATGCGTGGGGCCATCCTCCCCCAGGCCGATGCTGTCATGGGTAAACACATAGATCACCTGAATGCCCATCAACGCCGCCAAACGGATGGACGGGCGCATGTAATCGGAAAACACCAGGAAGGTGCCCCCATAGGGCACAAAACCCCCATGCAGCGCCAGACCGTTCATCAGGGTGCCCATGGCAAACTCGCGCACGCCATAGCGCACATAGCGGCCGCCAAACTTGCCCGGCTCGATATCCACATGGCCTTTGACCCGGGTATTATTGGACGGGGTAAGATCCGCCGAACCTCCGACCAGATCCGGATGCACCAGCGCAATGGCCTCCAAGGACTTGCCGGAGGAGGAGCGGGTGGCGTCACCGCCCGAAGTTTCCGCGTTCCATTTTTCCAGCAGGGCGCTTAAGGGGGCCTCCCAGACTTGGGAGGCGCGGCCCTCGGCAATGCGCCGCAGCTCCTTGCCCTCTGCGGGAAAGGCTTTGGCATAGGCTTCCAAGCGGGCATTCCACGCGTGTTCCGCCTGGGCGCCCCGCTGTCCCGCAGCCGTCCAGAAGGCGCGGGCCTCTTCCGGCACCTCAAAGGGCGGCCAGGTCCAACCCAGATGCTTGCGGGTGGCCTCCACCTCCTCCGCTCCCAGGGGCGCGCCATGGGTGGCTTCCGTGCCGCCCTTGTTGGGTGAGCCGAAGCCGATGGTGGTGCGGCAGGCAATCAGCGAGGGCTTGTCCGTGACCTTCTGGGCCGCCTCCAGGGCCTTGCCGATGGCGGCGGGGTCATGCCCGTCCACGCTCTGCACATGCCAGCCGTAGGCCGCGAAGCGGTCACCCACCTTTTCGGAAAAGGAGAGGTGGGTTTCACCATCGATGCAGATGCCATTGTCATCGTAGAGCACGATCAGCCGGCCCAGCTTGAGATGCCCCGCCAGGGAGCATCCTTCGTGGCTGATTCCCTCCATCATGTCCCCGTCCCCAGAAAAGACGTAGGTGTAATGGTCAATGATCTCGTGGCTGGGGCGGTTGAACCGTGCGGCCAGCATCCGTTCCGCCAAAGCCATGCCCACCGCAGTGGCAATGCCTTGTCCCAAGGGTCCGGTGGTCATCTCCACACCGGGGGTGTGGCCAAATTCGGGGTGCCCGGCGGTGCGGCTGTTCAACTGCCGAAAATTGCGCAGTTCCTCCATGGGCAGATCAAAACCGGTCAAATGGAGCAGGGAATACAGCAGCATGGAGCCATGGCCATTGGACAACACGAAGCGGTCCCGGTCCAGCCAGCGGGGATTGCCCGGGCTCACCCTGAGGTAACGTCCCCATAACACGGCGGCGATATCCGCCATGCCCATGGGCATACCCGGGTGGCCGGATTTGGCTTTTTCCACGGCATCCGCGGCCAGAAACCGCAGGGCATTGGCGGCCAGACGCATGGCATTCGACTCGGTGGAATTGGATTTGGAGGTGGCTTTGGCTGACGTCATCGGGATCCCAGGCTTGAGGAAAAAAAGGGTAAACGCCTCCTTTAAGGCCGGCTCTTTGACGGTTCCCACTCCGAACCCGGATCAACAGGTCTCGGTCAAGGGAGATGCGGCAGAGCCAGACGAAACAAGGCGCTCCTCCCGAACGCTCATGGGACGCCTCCGGAGGCGGACCGACTAAACCCTGTTTGCGCGGCCACCTCCCACAGGTGCGGGGATGGGGCGAGTATTTCAAGTGTCGGCGGGAAAAGCAATCACCCCGGGCAACCGGGGAGGGCGAAAACCCCCCTTGAGGTGTCACGCGCCTTGTCACCCCGGGGGAATTGCGGCTAGATTGAAGGGCGAGCGTTGATTGCGCGTTACAGAACTCGCACGAAACGGAGATGGATGAGTCACTGGTGGGCTTCCCGGGCTTCAAACCCGCGTGCGAGGCATTAACACTGTCTTGGGTGGGTTCGATTCCCACACATCTCCGCCAGCCCCGCCTCACACGGGGGCGCCGGCGCCCCTTAGCGTTGCAGGGAGTTTGGCCTCAGCCATTTGGCGGGGTCTTCCGGCGTACCCTGATACCGGATCTCGAAATACAGATCGTAACCCCCCTCCGGCGCAGGAAGCGCCGCGTGCCCCAGCACGGCGCCTGCGGCCAGGATCTGCCCCCGCTCCACTTTCAGGTCCTCCATATGGCCATATACGGTGAACAGGCCCCCGCCATGATCGAGCACCACCAGGTTCTGGTAGCCGCGAAACGGACCGGCGTGCACCACGGTTCCTCCGGTCACGGCGCTCACCGGTGCTTTTTCCGCCACGCGCAGCACGATGCCCCGCTGAAATTTCTTCAAATCATACCGGGGGTCCTGCTCACCGAACCCCGCCACGAGCGTTCCCTTCGCCGGTAAGGGCAACGCGCCCTGGATGGCTCCCGGGGCTATTGCCGGTGCCACCGAATTCGTGGGAGCGCGGGTTTCCAACTGCGCAATTTCCCGGTCCATCCCTTCGATCATGCGCTCCAAATCCACCAGGTATTTTTGGTAGAGGGTTTGGTTGCGGGATTGATCCTGTATGGAAACCTGTAAAAATTTTTCCCGGTCGGCCAAACTGCGTTCCTCCTGCTCCAGTTCTTCGCGCAAGGCGGTCAGCTGCGTCAGGGTTTCGGCCAAGGCGCGCGATTTTCGCGCCACATCCTCGGCCAGCGCCTGATACTCATCCAAGGCTTGGCGATCCTGGGATTGCAGCAGGGACAGCAAATGGGCATCCCGGGCAAAGGCGAGAAAGCGCACGGTCTGGAACAGGGTCGCCGTCCGGCTTTGTTTTTCCAGACGGTACATGCGCCGCAGGCGGTCATTGATCCGGGCCTTGCGCACCCGCATTTGCCCCTGGCGCTTGGAAAGCAGGTCCTCCTGACGGGTCTTATCCGCCGTGATGCTGCGCACCCGGTCCTCCAGCCCTTGGCGGCGGGTCTTGGAGGCGTTCACCATGCCCCTTAGATTGCGAACTTCCAGCTCCAGTTCCTGTTGTGCGGTTTTGAAGTAGGCCAGCTTTTCCTGAATCTGGGATTTTTCCTGCACCATTTGCTCGCGTTGCAGCCGTTGGCGATGCAATTGCTCCAAATCCTGGGCCCCGACCGAAGACCGCAGGAGCATCACCCCGCCCACAACCGCCAGCGCCAGGGGTATGCGCCATAAATAGCCCTGGGCTGCACGGCGGCTCATGGCTCCATCTCCCGCAACATCCGGTTCACCGCGCGGTGGGCACTCAACCCGCCCAGGATCAGCGCGGCCCCCAAACCCGCGGCCATTTGCGCTACGGAGAAAAACACCGCATCGGTCTGAATAACGAATTTCATCTCGCTATACCCGAGGCCGATAATCAGCAGCCGTTCGCAGACCCACACCAGCAGCAGCGCCACGATTCCCGCAGCCAGAGAGGTCAACATGCCTTCCATGACAAAGGCCGACCGGATGAAGCTCCGGGTGGCCCCCACCAAGGCCAAAATTTCTATTTCCTCGCGCCGGATATGCATCGATAAGCGTGTGGCGTGGGAAACCACGAGGTAGAAGGACACTACGGTGAGGCCCATGAAAAAGAGTCCCAGCACTTGGACCATCTGGAAAAACAACTCCACCTGCTCCAGCATGCGCTCCGTGTACACCACATCCTGCACCCCGGGAATCCGGCGGAACTCCTTGGCCAGTTGATCCACGTGCTCCCGGTAGTCGTAAAACAGGTCCAGGTCGATGGTGTAGGGCAGGGTATTCTCTCCCGCGGCCAGCAGGGCATGGTTGGCGCCCAGTCTGCCGGCCAGTTCGCGCAGACCCTGCTCTGGTGAGACCAGCTCGGCTTTGCGAACCGCCGTATGATTCCGCACGTGTTCCAACAGTTCGTTGCGGCGATCCTCAGGCAGAGTGGTCTGCAAAAAAATGGAGACCTGGGTGTTCGAAAGCCACACCTGGGAGAAATGCAGGATGTTGAGGTACACCATCAAAATGACCCCCAGCACGGAGAGGGACGCACTGAGGACCAACACCGTGTTGAGCGCGGGTCGCCAATTAACGCGCATCGATCCAAGCGCACGCGACACGCCATAGCGCATATTCATCTAGGAATCCCTGCCTCGAATCCGCCCCTATCGGGACATGGTCCCGGCATCGGCGTAGTTGCCTTATGGTTTACCCCTTCGCTGCAGCGCCTCCGGGAGGCCCGAATTACATCCCGGGCCGGGTCTCGGCCAGGCGAACCTCATGAACCTTGCGGTCTTTGATCAGCAGGGTCCGGGCCCGAAAGGTGCGAATCAGATTCAGGTCATGGGTGGCCACCACCACTGTGGCGCCATTTCGGTGAATGGCCTGGATCAATTCCATTACGCGATGGGCCATGGCCTGGTCCAAGTTGCCCGTGGGTTCGTCGGCAAGAAACACCTTGGGTTCCAGGGTCAAGGCCCGCGCAATGGACACCAACTGCTTTTCTCCCCCGGAAAGCCCCATAACGCGTTCCTTGCGGCGGCTCTCCAATCCCACTTCCACGAGCCGCTGTTCGGTCTTGCGGCGCAGGGCGACACCCTCCACGCCACTCACACGCAGGGGCAGAGCCACGTTTTCCTCAATGGTTTCCTGGGGCAGCAGGCGGTAATCCTGAAACACCATTCCAATCCGGCGGCGGTGCAAGGCCCGCTGGCTTCGGGGCATGGCGCTCAGATCGGCGCCATCGAAGCGTACCACACCGCGTTCCGGTCGCTCCATCAACATCAATAACTTGAACACCGTGGTTTTTCCCGCGCCGCTGACACCGGTGAGATAGAAAAATTCCCCTGAATCAATAGAGAGATTCACCTCGTCCAACACGGGCATCATGCCCAGGTATTGTTTTGTCACCGCCTCCACTTCAATCATCGCCACGTGCGCTCCCCCGGTGGATATTTCCACCCTTCATTTCCGGGAGATGTTCCCGGGTTCAGGATCCGTCTGCCCTCGGTGCCTCTGGTTGGCGTCGGAGTGCCCGGTCCGCTTTCTTCCCTGACGCGACTGGAGTTTCCAGGGTCTGGACAATGGGTGTTTCCGGCATTCCGGGGTTCATGGTAAAGAGTCCCGGGTTGGCTTGCAATTGGCATGGTCAGAAGGGTTTATCAGGGGTTGATTTTTTGTTTTCCTTACAGTATAAAAGAGGTATGATTTCTTTACAATGATGATAAGTTTATGGAGATTTTACGTGGAAAGTGTGTGATGGATAGGTAAGCGGCCTAGCGAAGAATCCTGCCCTGAAGGTCGTACCACCTCCGGAACCTGGGGGGTGTTATTTCCATGTAACTGTTTTTATTGGTTTAGGGGAAAATTATAGAGGGTATTGGTATTCAAAAAGTTTCCTGGGGAGGAGAATAAATAGCCATGAGCCAATCAAATAGCCGCTGGTTTTTGCTTGCAATCATATCCCTGTTCGTTGCCGCACCCGTCTCCGCTGCCGGGATCTATGGGAAAGCCATAGTGAACCAGGGGGAGATGCTGGTCCTCCGCGGGGGAAAAAGTCTGATCGTGAAAGCTGACGCGGAACCTGTGGAGATTCTGGAAGAGGATCTGCTGCGGGTTAGGGATAATTCCAGGGTCACGCTGCAATCCAAGGAAAAGGCGGAAATCACCTTGGGGTCCAATGCGGTTTTCCATGTGAAACCCTGGGAGAAAAAAGAAGAAACCGGGTTTGCCAGGATGCTCTTTGGACGCTTGCGGGCCTCCGTGGTCGGTTTGACGGGCGGGGAGCGCTTTAATCTGAAAACCGCCACGGCCACCATCGGGGTCAAAGGCACGGACTATCGCAGCGCGATCGCGACCCAGGGAGAAACCCTGATGATCTCCGAAGACCATACCCCCACACTGAGGGGCCCCTTCGGCACCACCCGAGAGGTCGCCCCGGGGCAGATGTCCTTCGCCGCCCAATCCATCGAGGCCACCACCCCTGTTGAGGTGTTGCCTGAAATTACAGAGCAATTTTCGATGGAAAACTTGAATTCGCCCGCGGCGAACTCGGCCAGGGCTTCTGAGGTTCCAGGGCAAGAAGCCATGATCCGCGCGGGAATCATCACGCAGGAGCAACTCAATAAATCCCGTGCGGAAAAAATTGGCATAGAAGGCGATGTGGATCTTGGGGCCACGAATAATATCCCTGAAATTGATATTGAGGTGAACAACGCGATCGACAGTCTCTACCGGGGGAATTTGCGGTTGATATTTTAGGTTTATAGTTGATTTTAATTGAGCCAAATGGCAGTTTCCAGAGCGTTTTCATCCTGCGGGGGCGCGGGATGAGGGCAGGATCCCAGATGGAACGCGAACCAGGCGTTTCGGGAAGGGTTAAGCGCGCTGGAGTCATTTGACCGTGAAGCTGAATTTCTAGGCCGGGATGAACGGCTGGAAGGAGGGACTTGAAAGCATTTTATGGATGGCCACGCAGGGCCAGGATGGTCCTGACGCTGGCAGGGATACTTCTGGCGGCGCCCGCGGGCTGGGCTCAGACCGCCAAGCCGGCGGAAGCCCAGGCCAATGATCCCCCGCAGATCCTTACAGCCGATTTGACGCGGGAGATGACAGCGGTTTCGGAAAGTCAGGTGGTCAGCTTTGTGTTCATAGACACCGAGCCGATCGTTAAAATTCTGATTAACGGAGAAGCACAGCAGTTTGAGCCGGCTGATACGGTGCTGTTGGAACAGACATTCACTTTCGACCAGCCTAAAACCCTGGTGGAGGTCATAGCCACAGATGCATCCGGAAATACCCACCGCAAGACCTATTTGGTCTATAAACCTGGAACTACGCGGGAAACGGAGGGGTATATCCGAACATTTGTTACCTTCCGGACGCGATTTGAGGCGGATTCCAATCCCATTTTCGATCTCAGCTTTCCGTTCTCCCAGATCTACACCTACCCGGTGCAGGCTCCGGATGCGGTTCCAGACAAGGAGCAGAAGGATATTCGATCCAGCGTGGAGATGCTTGGCGGCGGCACCTACGATAACTACACGATGTATGGCGGTTTGCGCTCCATACTCTATCGCAAGCCCAAAAACCAGGGGCTGGAAAGCAATGTGTATTTCATTGGCGGCAGCTATCAATTTGTTTTTGAAAGATCCTTTTTCAATGCCCTGAGCTTGGAATATATGCTTATGGACATAAATTTGGCCGGTTACGACTATTCGCGCAACAACGCCCTTTCCGCCGTGTTGATCAAAGCGCGGAAGGATAAGAAGGGATCGGCCCAGCATAAATTTGCGTTGGATCTGCAGCACAAGGATTTTTCGAGACCTTCTCAGACGGATGGAATGACTCCTGGGATGCGCTGGATTTTCAATTCGAATGATCCTGAGCAAATGGACCGCTATACATCGGAACTGGCCGTGGGCACCTCATCAGAGGGATATGATCTGACGGATTATAAATACATCACCTCCACCTTTGACTGGAATTTGCGGTGGGAAAACAACGTCAAGCTTGAAACGGGATTTGGAGTCGGGTTCCGGGATTACCCCAATGAAAAACCCTTGGCGGCCCAAACCTTTTTAGGGAAAAAACGGCGGGATATGCCCGGACAATTTAATATTCGGACCGGGTATCTGTTTTTGAAAAAAATCACTGCCCTGCTGTCGTACAGCTATGAATACAGCTTTTCCAATAAGAACCCGTACAAAAGGAGCTTGTACGGTGTGATTGTTCAAGGGACCTTTTAAGTGAATCTATAAGGTGAGGGAAACACCATGAAGCAGCTACGGTTATCTCGAAAAAATGCCATAGCCGTTTGGGCGGTGGCGGGGCTCATTCTTTTTTCCGGGTGCGGCTCGAACGATAACCCCATGCCGGAACTCACCGTCAGAGCGCAATGGCCTGCGGCGGCCGGAGGGTATACCCAAATGATGGTGGACCCCGCGGATACCGACTTCCCGGTGGTCACCTTCCTGGTCGGAGCCGTGATCATCACGCATACGGATGTTCCCTACCTGGACGGGGGTCTGGTAACCACGGAAATGAAGAAGTTGATTCAGGATGATGCGTTGCGTTCGGCCAAATACTTCGCAGTGGCCCAAATGAGTTCCGAGTTGGATTCCATCAGCTTTCAAATGCCACCTCCGTCCGTGTCTAACAAATGGCAGCTCTTTGCCGTGGGTCTTCAATATCATGGGGAGACCCTGAGCGACATCACCAATATGCCCGCCAATGCACCCACATGGCTTGCGTTTGACTCCAGAGGGTTTATGGGGGGATTGATTAAACCGGATGAAGTCGTGACGATTACCATGAAGCGCGCCTGTGCAATTTCGTATCACGAGAAGAAGCCCGCTTGTGTCGCTGCTGCCAATCCCGCGCCCTAAGTTCTGGAAGCACCGCGCCCCCCTTTTCCGGGGGGGCGATTCAGGGCTCTGAAAGGCTCACGGGTGGCGTAGGACACTCGCGTGGGTCGTGAGCCCCATTCCCTGCGTCCAGCCCGGCCCCCCCTGCTGCGGCCGCGGCTTGCCCCTCCAGGAACCCCTGCCTCAGCGCTGATCACGCACAACGGCATTCGTGCCTTTGAGAAGCCTTGTTTCCAACTCCGGCAACGTCAGGCGGGGAGGGCGCGGCGTCAGGATCCAGGCAAGTGTCAGGGGGTTCTTTTTTTCTTGAGAAATTCGAACCAGCGCTTTTTAAGGTTCAGATCGCACTCGGGAGAGGCCACACATAGCAAGGTGTGGCGAAATAGCTGCACCTTATTTTTCCGCAACAAATCAAAAGCGCTTTCGATGCTGTGTTCGTACAGGGGCTCGGGGTTGTCCAGATTAGCGGACTGATACACGGCATGCACAAATTCGATCAGGATATTGAAGGCAATCGCATCCACCTTTAAGTTGTGTGCAATCCCGCGCAGCAACGCGATTTCCTTGTCCATTAACACGCCATCGGCCATGGCCATGCCCATCAAATCCAGCAGCAGGCTGTAGGCGAGACCCGAATTGGCTAAGCTTCGCTCCACGGAGGGGCGGTTGGGCTTAAATTTGCCCCGGGCCACCGCCAATACTTTTTCCCGGCTTTTATCGCTGAGCTTAAAGGCCTTCAGCCATTCCTCCAGCAGCAGCAATTCGCTCTTATGGAGCGTATTATCCGCGGCAGCCACCGCCGCGACCAGAATCAAGTAGTCCCTTCGCTTTTGCCAGGGGTATTCCAAAATATCGGGCAATAACCCGGCCTCACTCATGGAGTGGCGCACAACAGGCATTTTCCTCATTCCAGATCGATGGCTCCAGAAAAGGGCGCGGCCGAGTTCATCATGAATCCTGTCTACGGCCTGTGCTGGATAGAATAGGCGAACACCCTGCCTTGGTAGTACAAATACGGTTGCAAAGCGATGTTTCTGGATAGATCCGAAAAATGATCCGCGCCCGTAAGCGGCAGGCGCCTCACCTGCCATTCCGACCCAGTCCCTAGCCTGGATCGCACTTCGTAACGACCGAAATCCACCAGCATTCGCTGGTCCTGTTGATTTATATACAAAAACCTGGGCGTGAAGTCACTTCTTTCCGATCCGGTCTCAACACCAATGGTCGAATCTTTAATATTCAGCCGGTATTTGGGATTGGGTTGAGGCTGGTAGGGAAGAGCCTCCAACAAAGGATCCTTGTAATTCCTACGGTGATCACCCACGGAATGGACATCGCCTAACTCCAAATCCGTCAGCGTTCCCTCCACACCTTCCAAAACCGGGGACCGATAGTTGATAAACCGCAAAAAGTCTGTGGTGGTGAATTGCTGAATGAAACTCTTGCCATGCACCAGTTCCACGCCCACCGCCTGAAGCGAATAATACGTCAGCAGCGGTTCGGGACGATCATACAGGAGATCTTCGACAAAAAAGAAGCCATTATCAATATTAATCTCTGCATCCAGGGATTCCCCGGGATTGGGGGTATTGAGGCGGGCCATCAGGCGCATTTTATCCGCAAATCCTACCCCGGCGTGGAATTCCTCAAAGCGGAACACCACCTGGCCCACCACCAGCACCCGCAGCCATTTTTTCCGCTCCGCCTGCGCGCTGGCCAGTTCCGGATCTTGGCGGGAGGCATCCGAAAGGCGGGCATAGGCTTTGCGAAACTCCTTGGCCGCCAGATAGGTCTTATACCGCTCCATGTTATCGCGGGCCACCACCTTGTTGGCCCGGGTCAGCGCCTCCCGGTATTCGCTCACGCCGGGGTCGTTGATTACGGCCAGGTGATACTGGATGGAGGCCTCTTCCCAACGCTCGGCAGCTTCCAAAGCCAAGCCTGAGCGATAATGCATGGAACACCCGGAAAGCCAGGCCCATGCGAACATGGCCAGCAGTACGCTGGCCACCGGAAATCGTCTCCAGGGGGGGCTATAAAAGCGATGCACTGGAACCATCAGGCGTTGCGTTGTGGATAGTTGGGGGCTTCCTCGGTGACCATGACATCATGGACATGACTTTCTCGCAGACCATTATTGGTGATTTGAAGGAAGCGGGGCTTGGTGCGCAGATCCTGCATCGTGCGAGCGCCGAGATAACCCATACCGGAGCGCAACCCTCCGATGTATTGAAACAGGCTTTCCGCCAACGGGCCGCGATAGGGTACACGGCCCTCCACGCCCTCGGGAACCAGCTTCATATCCTGGTTGGCTGTGGTCGAATCCTGAAAATAGCGATCGGCGGAACCTTTGTTCATGGCCCCCAAAGACCCCATGCCACGGTAGATTTTATAGCGCCGCCCCTGAAACAGAATAACCTGGCCCGGACTTTCATCGGTCCCGGCAAACAGATTGCCCATCATCACGCTGTCGGCGCCCGCGGCCAGGGCCTTGACGATATCCCCGGAGTATTTGATGCCGCCATCGGAAATGATGGGGACCTCGTAGCGAGCCGCCATGGACTTCACCTCGGAGATCGCCGTCAATTGCGGAACCCCAACGCCCGCCACGATCCGCGTGGTGCAAATCGATCCAGGGCCGATCCCCACCTTTACCGCGTTGACGCCCGCTTTGATCAGGGCTTCCGCCGCGTCGGCGGTGACGATGTTGCCTCCGATCAGTTCCGCCTTGGGAAAGGACTCGCGCAGGGCGCGGATGGCCACCAGCACTTTTTCGGAATGGGCGTGAGCGGTATCCATCACCAGCACGTCGCACCCTTTGGACAACAGGGCTGCCGCCCGCTCCTGAGTGTCTTTTCCGGGACCCAGGGCCGCCCCTACCCGCAGCCGGCCATGAAGATCCTTGCAGGCATTGGGGTATTTGCGGGCTTTGTCGATGTCCTTCACGGTGATCAGGCCCACCAATTCATAGGCGTCATTTACCACCAGCAGCTTTTCGATCCGATGCTGGTGCAGCAATTCCTTTGATTTTTCCAGACTGATTCCCGGCCTCACCACCACCAGCTTGTCCCGGCCCTTGGTCATCAAGTCTTCCACCGGGCGGTTATAATTGGTTTCAAAGCGCAAATCCCGGTTGGTGAGAATCCCCACCAGTTCCTTCCCGCGGGTGACGGGGACCCCGGAAATCCGGAAGCGCTCCATCAGCTTTTGCGCATCGCGCACCGGGGCTTCGGGGGTGATGGTGATGGGATTGGTGATCATCCCGCTTTCCGAGCGCTTCACCAGGTCCACCTGATGGGCCTGCTCCTCAACGCTCATATTTTTATGGATGATGCCGAGCCCGCCCTCCTGCGCCATGCAGATGGCGGTGCGAAACTCGGTCACGGTGTCCATGGCCGCGCTGACCAGGGGGATGTTCAGTTCGATATGTTGCGAAAGGCGGGTTTTAACCTCCACCTCGCTGGGCAGCACCTTGGATTCGGCGGGCACCAGCAGCACATCGTCAAAGGTGAGTCCCAGTTCTATGCGTTCGGTGAGCATCGGCAGTGGCTCCTGGTATGCGAAGGCCAAGCAGTGTCGCCTCGTGCGGCCCCGGAATGAAAAGGTCTGGAACAGAACCTCAATTTGGGTGTACACTGAGGACTTGATGTTAATCAATCAAATTACCACGTCCCACCATTGATGCAACAGCCACCTCGACACTCTGAATCTATGCTGAATCCGCTCCTGGAACAGGCTGCCCACCGGCTCACGCAAAGCCGAACGCTGCGCCTCACTGGTCTGCGCGGTGGCGGGTTGGCTTGGGCCGCTGCCGCTCTGGCCACACGGCATGGGGGCCCGGTCGTGCTCCTGACCCACGGGGTGAACCGGGCGGAAGCGCTGGCCGAGGATTTGGCCTTTTACGCCCCCCTGGCTGCCCCGTTACCGGATCAGGCGACTCCGCCCGTGTACCTGTTTCCCCAATGGGATACCGTTCCCTACGATAGCTTCTCCCCGGCCAAGGAGGTCATGGCCCTGCGTATGGTGGCCCTGCATGGACTCCAGCGGGGCGGCCCCTGTGTGGTGGTCACCACGCCACAGGCCTGGATGCAAGGGATGATTCCCCTGGCAGAGTTTTCCCGGCTGGTGTTTGACCTCCACCAGGGCGGGCAGTATCCCCGCGCCGAATTGATCACCCGGATCCTCCAGGCGGGCTACGTCCGTGTGGATCTGGTGGAAGCGCCGGGGGAGTTCAGTGCCCGGGGCGAAATTCTGGATGTGTTCTCCCCACAATGGGAGCACCCGTTGCGCCTGGATTTCTTTGACGACACGCTGGAAAGCCTGCGCTGGTTCGAGGTCTCCTCGCAAAAATCCATTCAGGAGGTGACGGCGGCCACGCTATTCCCCGCCGGGGAAGGTGTGGTGAATGCGGAAAACTCAGCGCGGGCCCTGCGGGATCTTCCGCACCACAAGGGTCAGATGCAGCCGGAACTGTATCGCCAGCTCTATTCCAGCCTGGAACAGCGCGCCGCTTTTCCCGGCAGCGAGCAGATGCTGCCCTTGCTCCATGGCCGTGCGGGATGGCTGGAAGAAGCCCTGCCTGCGGGCACCGCCTTGCTGCTGGATGAACCGGCCCGTCTCGATGCGATGGCCGAAGCCTACTATGGGGAGGTGTTGGGGGAGTTTGAGTTAAACCTGAACCAGGGCACCTTGAGCCT
>Ga0224495_10001805_pt1 | contig 14673 bp, 13 predicted proteins | sample SF_Jul11_sed_USG_FD_168128 | JGI IMG/M metagenome (GOLD analysis project Ga0224495, IMG submission 168128) | Sediment microbial communities from San Francisco Bay, California, United States - SF_Jul11_sed_USGS_4_1 | ecosystem: Environmental > Aquatic > Marine > Sediment | place: USA: California... | reverse complement strand
CACAGCAACCCTGTTGGGGGACTCTGCGGAAAAGAGAATTTCGGAAGAAGAAGGGAATAAGCCCCTTACACCTTCTTCTACTATCTTGCTGGTGTGTCTGTGGCTGTATGCGTGTTAGTGTTGACGTTGCCTAAGAAACACTAACATGTGCTATTGTTGATGGCGCTGTGGCTGTTTTGAAGTTGTTGTTGACGTTGAAGGGTCTGCTACAACAACATCTTGAGCGCCTGAGGGACGGTTTCTGCTTCAGAAGTAGTAGTCCGACCCGCGTGTACGCTGACTACTACTTCCATGCCAAAGTTGCTGACTCCGTGTGTTGATGATTGGTCACAGCTATTAGCGTTCATCATCAAGCGTAACGACTGGTTCAGTTGTGGCAAGTCTTCGTCAATGGCTCTTTGAAGACGACTATTTCTGGAGCTTTGGATCTTAGCTGTAGAGGGTTAGGACTTTCATTATGCCAGTTCGTGTCACATGGTATTTCTCTATGCCGCTTATCTGCACGAATTCGACGTAGCCGCCTTCACGCAGTTTCTGCACATAGGCTTTAACTGTTCCAGCGTCCATTCCAGTCCACTGAGCCAGTTCATCTGCTGTGAGCGAGCGTTCTGCTGTTACGGCGCCGATGTTATGCATCATCGACAAAACACGAAACTCTTCGGGCACTTGTGGTCCAGATGACAGCCCCATAAGATCACTTACTCCACAACTTCCTTGTATACCTTAGCTGTTCTTTTAGCAACCGCTTCCCAACTATAAGTCTTACGCACAACCTCACGAGCGTTCTTCACCAGCCATTCTGCATGACCGGGATTGGACAGCACATGGTCAACTCCCCATGCAATAGACTCCGGGTTTCGCGGATAAACAAACACACCAGTGCGGTCATGCTCAATAAACTCGGTTAAGCCGCCAATCTGGCTCGCTATCACAGGCACGCCAGCAGCCATACCTTCGAGGGCGACGATGCCGAAAGGCTCGTAGATAGATGGCACAAGCATGACATCAGCGCTTTTCGTCAAGGCGACCAAGTCCCAGTCTGATATGAAACCCGTAAAGGTGATTTTCCATCGTTGACCACTCGTATTGGCAATGTACTCCAAGTGGTCTCTATACCAACCGTCTCCTACAATGATGAACTTGGTTTCAGGGCGCCTTCTGGCCAAGATCGGTACAGCATGAATCAAGTACTCTATGCCTTTCTGCGGAACCAGACGCCCTACACACAGAACGAGCTTTTCATGCGGCTGAATCCCCCACCGCGCACGCACAGCTCCTTTATCAACCTGACCGTCGTACACAGTTGGGTCTATGGCGTTTGGAATAATCTCTACCTTACTATCCGATATGTGAAAGTGCCCGCAGACTTCGCCTTTCATAGAGCCGCTCGTCACAATGACTTTGTTTGCCTCATAAGTAGACCACCATTCAAGCCCATCAATCGTGAACGAATCAGGAATGTGCAACCCAGACCGCCCATGCTCAGTGCTATGAGCAGTGAACACCAAAGGCTTACGCGCAAAGTGTTTGAAAGCAATACCTACTGGCGCAGAAAGCCAATCATGCACATGCAAAACGTCAAAATCCACAAGTTTGCTTGTGTCAGCCATTCGCTTCTCAATATAATGGTTGAACAACAAAACCCATGTCAGGAAATTAGGATGCCCGACTTCGCTTCTTGTTCGATAGATTCGGATGCCAGCTTGCTCCTCATAGTCAGGTGCGCCTGGGAAATCCAAAGTAAAAACATGCACTTCATGCCCTTGTTGCACCAAGGCTTTAGCTAAGCCTTCACAGTGGCGAGCAATACCTCCAACTATGCGGGGCGGATACTCCCAAGTTAGCATGGCTACACGCATGCGGTCGCAAGCATCCTCAAGCTGGAGTCAACACTAACACATCGCCGAGCTTAAAAAATCAGTGGTGTAACGTCTGCAACCAGACACGATTCGATTTAGGCTTCTGTTAGAGCTCGGATTTTCTCTGCGTACTCTTGAATGACCCGGTTAGCTGCTTCTTTGCTTGGCGCCTCTGCATACAGATTTATCACAGGATCTTCACTGCTTGGATGCATCAAGATCCAAGTGTCATCGTAGAAAACCTTGATGCCATCAATAGTGTCGATCTGGCGATCGCGAAACTCCTCAATCAAACTGCGCATTATTCGCCCACGCAACTCCATTGGACTTGGAACAGAGTCTCTCGCCATGAACAGACTGGGCATATCGCTGCAAAGCCGCGACAGCGTCAGCTCTTCTCGAGCCAAGATTTCAGTCATTTTCGCCGACGAGAACATGCCGTCGAAGCCTCTCTGAAACTCAGGAAACACAAAGCCGCCTGATTCTTCGCCTCCAAATATCGCTTCATGCTTAAGCATGCTATCCAGAAGCGATCTAGCGCCGATTCTGCAACGTACAACCTCTCCGCCTTCAGGTTCAACTATCCGATTTATGATTCTTGACGAGCTAACAGGAACAACAACTTTGCCGCCTTTACGCTCTTTGACGCGCTCCCGGCAAAGCAAAGCCAGAGAAACATCGCCTGAGAGTGCATTGCCGTCTTCATCCACAAACAACACTCGATCAGCATCGCTGTCCAAGGCCATGCCTACATCAGCGCCTATCGCCTTAACGACTCGAGCCAGATTCAGAATTGATGAAGGCACTTGTTCAAACGTTCGCGGACCAGCAATCTCATCAAACCGAGAGTTGAGCGTTGTAACGTCGCAGCCAATCTCGCCCAAAATAGCTGGAGCCACAATTGAACCTGCACCGTTGGCGCAGTCAATGACAACTCTTAGACCAGCCTTTCTGATTGTTCCAAAGTCCAAGAGTTTCGACAAGTCCTTGCGGTAGAACTCAACTGTGCGCGCTGGATAGACTAAGTCGCCAACTTCGTCAGGTAGGACGCGATGAAACGCCTCGCGGAAGAATATGCTCTCAACTTTCTTCTCAGACGAACGGTCCAATTCCATGCCGTTCGAGTCGAAGAATCTTATGCTCACCATACGAGGGTCTATCTCTAACATGCTCACCATGATGCCAGCGGTTGCGCTCAAGCTCCGAATCAAGTAACGAGTAACGGGCGCAGGGGAAATTCGTAGGTTGTTCACGTCAACTCCTGCAGCGGTCAGACCGGCCATCAACGCACGCTTCACCATACGGGAAACACGATGCGTGTCTCGTCCGACCACAACACTGGCGCCTCTACCCAGAAAAGAACCGAATGCAACACCAAGTTTGGTGGCAAATTCAGGCGTGATCTCAATATTCGCTAAACCGGTTACGCCGTGGCTGCCGAAGAGTGAAGTCATCCATCGCATGCCCCATTTGAGATCCATGGTGACTGTGGCGCCTGCTTCAATCATTTTGCCTGGCCATATCCTTATGCCCGACTTGATTGTGGCACCTCTTCCAATTAGGCATTCATCCCCAGTGACAGCGCCTTCCAGTATGATGGCTGCGTCTCTTACGCTGCATTTTTCTCCAATAATGCAGCCGACTAAATCTGCTCGTGGTCCGATTATCGTATTGTCCCAGATAACCGCCCGCTTTATTGAGGCTTTCTCGTCTACGGTGACACCGTTGCCGATTATAGAAAAGCTGCCGATCGATGCCTTCTCCCTTATGCGAGCTCTGTTCCCAATGATTGCAGGTTCTCTTATCTCCACGTAGTCTTCGATTTCAGCGCCTTCGCTGATCCACACGCCGTTTGTTTCGCGTCCAGGAATCCTGACTTTCAAGCGTCCTTGCAACGCATCGTAGTTGGCTTGAAGATACTGTATTGGATTGCCTATGTCGCACCAGTAGCCGTCTGCGGCGTAGCCGAAAAGTGGCTCTCCTAACTCAAGTAAAGCGGGGAAAAGGTGCTTGCTGAAATCGAATTCCATGTCGGTCTTCACATGTTTTAGAACTTCGGGTTCTAGGATATAGATGCCTGAGTTGATTGTGTCGCTGAACACCTCACCCCAGCTCGGCTTTTCCAAGAACTTCTTGATTCGACCAGATTTTTCAGTAATGACTATGCCGTAGTCTGTTGGATTTGTGACCCGTGTCAAAACTATTGTGGCTGCGGCGCCCTTCTGCTTGTGAAAACTCAAAGCTTTCCCCAAGTTGATGTCGGTAAGTACATCGCCACTGAAAACCATGAATGTTCCATCCAAATAACGTTCGGCGTTCTTTACGCCTCCAGCTGTACCCAACGGCTTCTCCTCAACAAGATAGGTGAGTTTGACGCCGAATTCCTCGCCGCCTTGAAAATAATCGCGAACAACATTGGGCAAGTGATGAAGAGTAAGTACAACATCGCTGAAACTGTGCTGTTTCAAAAGGTCGAGCGTGTGATCCAACATTGGCTTATTGGCAATAGGCACCATGGGCTTGGGACGATTTGTAGTTAAAGGTCGAAGACGTGTGCCTGCACCGCCAGCCATCACAACAGCCTGCATAATGAGCCATTCACCCCGTCACTGTCTCCGCCTTCTTGAGAAACCTCTGTTCGTTGTGCCTCATTCTCTGCAAGTATTCGTCTCCCAAGTCCATCTTAAGAGCCATTGTCCCTTGCAGCACAAAGATGAACAAGTCCACCATTTCTTTCTTCAAAGTGGCAATATCGAGAGTTTGTCCATCTCTGCGGAACCTTTTCCTGACCCGAGAAATCTCTCCTAATTCATCGATCATTTTGAGCGTCAGGTGCTCCATGAAAGCAACTATTTCCTCCTGAGTGCCACATCGCTCATACTGATTCCAACCGGCCTTTCTGTCAAAGCTTCTCTGAACATCCAAAATCTGGTTGAGCCCCAAACAAGCGCCTCCTTGAGCATGCAGCTTTCTCATCCCAGTTATGTCTGGATGAAGTTAAATGCTTGTGGCAAATTGCTTCTCTGCAATCTTGTGCCGTCTTCGAGCTCATTACTGGTTTGTAGTAGTCGTGTTGTTTCTATGTGGCGCCCTCGGCTATCGCCTTCAGTTCTGAGATTCGTTGTTCAACAGCGGCAATGGTCCTTTTCCGGAGAATTTCGCCGATGAATTCCTGATTGGCTACGTCTCGCAGTTTATCAGCTAACTTACTGTCGCCTGTCACATGTCTGATCCATCGTTCAAAATCGCCACGTTCTGTGTGAAACTCGATAGATTTGACGTCAACTGCGTTCAAGCCGGCGCTAAACTCTTCGAGACTATGCACGGTGATCTGCGTGGGTCTGGCGAACTCGTAGAAGAAGGTGAAGCATCTTTCAGCGGGGAATGCGCGCAGCATTCGGCGCGCCACCCATTCGGGTTTTTGGAGTTCAAGCATGATGCGGGCTTCGAAATCTGAGAGCACGCTGGAATAGACTGTGAACGCCTCGATGGGGGTACCTAATGCGTTGAAGTAACTGTGCACGTCGCCAGGACCGCCTCCTTTCATACTCAAGTAGTATAAGTGGTCGCTCGACTGCAGATAACGCCACATCCGAATCAGGTCAGGGTCGTCGATGTCTTTGACCAAAGGTTCCATTTGCTTCACATGATTGAAGCATGTCCACTGCATCGGGTTGACAAGCCACGCTGTAATGTCGCGCTCCAAGTCCGCCCAAGAAACAGAATAAAACTCGTGAACATCGATCTCGCCAACTGGCTGATGCCTATGCACAACCTCGATCGGCAACGCCCAGTTCAAATGGTGCCATTTTATGACCTCGCCTGGCAGCCAATGCAGGAATTCGTGTATGCCGCTTTCAGGCCAATGATGCTCACCCAATGTCTCGTAGTCCATGAATAATGTGACAACTTGCCCATGAGAAGACGCAAGCCAGCTGGCATACTTCTGCGCGGTTAGAGGCCACTCGTTCCACCAACGCGCCGTGAACCGAAATCCAACATCATCTGAAAGGCGGTAATTGCGCAACAACACGCGCAGATTCGAGTCTTTAGCCTTGTACACATAATTAGGGCTACGCCACTGCAGAATACGCTCAACACCTTCCGTGACTGTCGCTTTATAGCCCAAGCCCTCTAGTGTCTTGGCCACTGCGTTGTTGTAGAGGCACTCTGTGTTAATGCAGGTTTTAGGCTCGTAGTTTAACAGGTCCTTCATAAGTTGCCTGTGCATCTGGATTTGCTCTACGAACTCTGATCTGTCGGGACCGAACAAGCTGGCTAAAGAATGGTAGTAAGTTTCATCGAAAAACTCGACGCAGCCAGTCTCAGCCAACTGTTTAAACGACTCGATTAGGTCTGGATTCCAGCGTTCACATTGCTCAATGAAAATGCCTGTTATGCTGTAGGCTACCTTGAACTGTTTCCACTCACGTTTAAAATGGTCAACCTGCTCTAAGATGATGCTGTTGGTTGGAAAATAGCATTTACGAGTCGCTCGCTCAAACACTTCACGGTTCAAAGTGTGGTCAAAATACATGTCAAACAGGTCGCTCTTCCTCACCTGAGGTCTAGCCAACAAATTAGCATGAAAATTCCTACTCAAACGGAACGGTTGATGAACCTCAAAGATGAGGCAAACGTCTGGCAAGGCAGAAGCTCCATCAACGCACTTAGCGGCAAAGTCAACCTAACATGAAGTTACACTATATATTGTTTGTTAACTTAGCGTCAATAAAGTCTATAATTCCATATTTTCAATACCAACAAGCCGGCTAAATTGGCTCCAAGACCCTCTGCTCATAAGGTGGCTTCTTCAACAGAACCTCCTCAACATACGCCCTTAATGGTTCTGCCACACTCCAAGCTTGAGCAACACAGCCTCTAGATTCGTGAGGCGAATCACCGTCGAAAATCTCGCTTATCGAACCCAAACCTGCACGACAAAGCTCCTGAGTGAACAAAGGCTTGAGGAAATTCTCAAACGCAATGCTTCTCCAATGAGCTTCATAATTCCTCAGTTTCAAGAAAGCAGTAGTGAAAGGCCCTAGCAACCAAGGCCACACTGTACCATTGTGATAGGCCGTGTCTCGCTGCGTTCGGCCTCCCCTGTACACTCCAATGTATCGCGGGTCAGTACCAGACAGCGTTCTCAACCCAAACGGAGTCAAAAGCTGTTTCCAAACGGATTCGATAACCAACTCAGCTTTCACTTTGTCAAGCATTGTAAAGTCAAGGGAAACAGCCAAAACTTGATTTGGGCGCAAAGAGTCATCTTTGCCTGCACCGCTGATTACATCGAACAAGCAGTTTTTCGTGGGATTCCAGAATTTTGCCACGAAGCTTTTCCGGCCCTTCTCAGCCATCTCTCGATATTGCTCAGCTCTGTCGCTCTGATCAAATCTGCCGGCGAGCAGTTCCATGATTCTTAATGCGTTGTACCACAACGCCTGAATCTCAACAGCTTTGCCATCTCTTGGCGTGACTGGTTTGCCGTTAGGTGCAGCATCCATCCAAGTTAGCTGTGCACCATGGGCCAGCAAGCCATCCGCATCAACGCGAATGTCGAACAGCGTGCCACGTTTGTGGTGATCGATTATCGATTGCAGTGTGGGCCAAAACGCCTTTTGAACAAACTGAAAGTCTCCGGTGTACTTCAGGTACTGCAGCATTGAATGGAAGAACCAGAGCGTTGCATCAACTGTGTTGTAGGCTGGAGTCTGCTGGGGATCATCTGAGAAACTGTTGGGGATTAGGCCTTCATAACAGCTTTGGTTGAATGTTTGTAGGATTTTTTTGGCGTCTTCAAACCTTCCAAGAGCCAGTGTCAAGCCGGGCAACGATATCAGAGAGTCGCGTCCCCAATCTGCAAACCAGTGATAGCCGGCGGTCACAGACTTGGCATTCGTGGAGTGGCGGTTGACTACAAAAGAATCAGCAGCTAGAACAAGCCACGCCAACCAGTCCTCAACGTGAATATCGCTATGCTGCGTCTGGAAGCTGTCTAGCAGACTCATTCTCCTTTTCAGCTCTAGATCATAGAGCGCTTCGATGCCCGTTGAACGCTCAAAAATCATCGAGAGTATATCCTCTGCCTTACCTTCATCTCCACTTGTAGCCGCGATTATAGAGAAGCTTCTTGTTTCTTTAGGCGCTAGAGAAAACTCGAAAAATCCAGGCTTGAAATCGTAGTCTACGCTGCTTTCTCCACGCTCAGCCTCAGCTCTATAGTAGGTTTCAACCCATTCACCTTGTCCAGCCACGAAGCTACCCTCAGTGGAAAACAATGCGAGAGCTGGAGACCATGTGGAAGGCTGCATGATCAACAGTCGATTAGAGTTTTTCCGCAGAATATTCCACCTAACTTGACCCTTACGTGTGACCATGTGAAAATTTCTGAAGTTGACAAATGGCGATACGAAAATCCGCGCCTCTTCTTCCGAGTTGTTCTTTGCCTCATACATGATTACTGAAGCGTTCTTTTCATGAGGCATGAATACCGTCTTCTTAAGTCGAAAGCGCTCGCCAATCTTGTAGGTGTAAGTCGGCAATGGAGCCAGTGCAAAATCATTGGGAAAGACTGCGTTTCCAGGCTGCAATCCTAGGGTGTTTTCGTTTGCTCCTAAACTGAATTGCTGTTCGCCCAGTTGGATTTCCTCATCGACTTTGGCCAGAATCACATGCCTATCAACTGGAGGATTGAGAGCAGCGACAAGCAAACCATGATACTTGCGTGTGTTCACCCCCAGGACTGTGGATGATGCATATCCGCCTAACCCGTTTGTCACAAGCCACTCGGTCTTCAGCGCTTTTTCAACATCGGAAAGCACACTGCCATCAACACTCATTGTGGGCAAATAGCCTTTCATAGCAACCAATCAGCCCGATTACTCAGTCACTAGTCTTAAAGCCCTCATGTTGAAAGCTCAGATCTCGAATTTTTCCAGAATCTTCTCCTTTTCAGATATAACCTCAGCTGTTACATGTACGTAGGCTTTGAGCCCGGAGTTTTCGATTCTGGGCTTGAGCAGTTCATCGATTTGAAATACGCCAGCCGGGTTTGTCATAATTATCTTCACCGTCACAGGCTTTTCTCTCCCTTCAAGAATCTCCACCTGTTTGATCGACAGGGCTGAAACTGAGTGTATGTCTATTTTTCCGGCTTGGAAGGGTATTCTAGCCCGGCCCTGCTCCATATCTAAAGCATCTGCGATGCCAACCACGCCTGCTTCGACAGTTAATGGCTTCCTTGGAACCTCATGTGAAACCACAGCATGCAAAGCTTCAGACGTTACGATAGCTCTCTCCTCCTCACCGTATATCTGCCGCAGATGCTTCTCGATGAACTCAGCTGCAAACAATGCACTAATCTCTTCATGCCCATGCCGCGTAACAATCATGCCCAAATCATGAAAAATAGAGCCCAACACAACCACAACTTCCGCATCTTCATTCTTCATCCCATAGTTCTTCACGATGCTGGGCGCAACATTGTTCTTAACCAGAATCCTCAGGATCTTAAGCGCTGAATTAGCCACAATTCTAACGTGGGTTGGGCCATGATCAGTGTAGCCCAAGCGATCAATAGCCATCACGTTAGCGCATTTCCAAAAAGTCCACAACCGCACGTCTTTCCGCACAATCTCTATAACATGCTTTAATTTCAAGTTGTCTCGGAAAGGTATGTTAAAAACATACGGCAAGCACTACACCTCTGACACGACTAATAATGGTTTGACAGCTTAAAGCGTTTAAACCATCAATTTAGCCACGTTCTTGCCAACAGAAGTGCCAAAAAATCTTGCCACCGGCTGACATTTGGTTCGGAGCAGCAGGGCGTGAGGCTTTTTTAGCTCCATCTCCGTTAGAGTTTCCACATGCCCCATACCCTTAGCCACCACCAAATCAGCTGACCTGTACAAAGACACGAACCGCTTGGAGCATTCCTTCAAAACAAGCCCCACAGCATCCGTTCCATTCGATATTAAGTCGTCAGCCACCTCCTGCATGCTCACAGCCTTCGCATCCTGCAACGTAGCGTCATTCATTATGGGTTTACCTTTAACAGCAACAACCACTCGAGCCCCAAGCTTCCTCAATTCAGCCACAAACAGAGTGTCAAACGCTATTTCACCCGCATTGTCAGTCAAATACAAGATTCCTTCTGCACTCTTAGCCGCGTCGAAAATCTTCGATACCTCGTCAACCGCCAAATCCTCCTGAGCACGCAACATGAGACTCGAGAAATCCTCAAAACTGAAAATATGCTCAGGAATGTCGAACTCAATAATGTTGCCAACTATGGCACACAGACAAGCCTTTCTAAACCGTGCATCAATCGACTTCTCTTGAGCAACCAATCTCTTCGCCTGAGGCAAAATCTCCAAAGCCCGTTGGTTGCTAAGCCACTTCTTCTTAGCATAAGGATCAGCGCAACCTGTAGTCGCTCTCACTAAGCGGTCACGCTTAGTTCCAAGTTTAGCCGGAACAGCAGTTGGTTTGAACTCCCTGTACAACATGCGAGTAAGTGCACCCATAGCTCTGAACTGCAACGACTTGTCGCTTGTCGCTTCGCGAATTTCCATGTAACCTCGATGAAGAAGACAAGGCGCGCATTCCACTTCAACCTTCAATTGCGATCTCCCTTCACAATAGCAAACTTACTTTTGCACGGCTTCAGCGAATTCCAACAATACGGCATATGGGTCTTTCGCTTTGACGATGCCGCTGGCTGCCAAAACGCCCTCTGTGCCCAACCTTAAAGCTGCAGTCACGTCATCGCCTCGAGTTATGCCAGCGCCGCAAAGAATGACAACATCACGGTTCAACCGCCTCACCAACTCAACGGTGCCCGACACAACCTCAGGTTTAGCCTTAGACACAGGAATCCCAGTTCCAATTAACTCTGGAGGCTCAACCGCAATCATATCGGGCTTCAGAGCCGCCGCAGCCGCACTTACCAACGCATTGTTGGAGCACACAACCGACGTCAACCCGTTCTGCCGCGCTCGCGCTACAACTGCATCGATGTCCGCGAGTTTAAGCCGTCGTTCAGAATGATTAATCAACGTGCCAACAGCACCGGCTTCCTTCACAGATTCAGCCAACACGTGCCCAGTGAAACTTCCAGCTGAAACAGGGTCAATGTGCTGCGAGAAAACAGGAATTGAGACTGCACCTGCGATCGGTCCAATATCAACAAACTGTGGGGCAACGCCCACGCAAACGCCTGTCTCTGAATTCACTTTCTCGCATGTTTTGGCAAGTTCAATCGCTTTTTTTCCTGTGCTTTCACTGTAAGTTTTGAGATTCACCAAGACAATTGGAACGCTAACCTTGCCACTTGTCAATCTTGGCATCTGACATCACACGGCTATAGCATAAAGACACCCGAGTTAAAACGATTTGGATAAACTGCTAAACAAGTTGGGGATTTGTCTCGCGCTTCAGCCCAAAGCCAGTCTGAACCCAACAATAGCTTTCTCGATAGCGTGTGTCATGTTACGCCAGTTTCTGCAACGCTCTCAACCGTTTCACAATGTTGGGATGTGTTGAGAACAATTCAGCCAGCCGATCCAACGCTGTTACTTCTCTTCTGATAACATTCTCAACCAAACGCTGATCTGCCCTATAGCCTACTGCTCCGGATATTGCAGCCGAGTCAGCTTCGACTCTGTCGGGGTCGGAGATGAACAAAGCCTTAAACGAGCCCACAGTGCCCACGTTCTTGCGAGAATGCTTCAATTTACGCGTGGAGTCTACGATTTTGGCCAAGCCCTCTGAGAGCTTGCGCGGACCATCCTCAACAATGCTGGCGCTGTGACGGTCTGCAAAATATTCTCGAAGCCTGCTCAAGTATAGCGTGAACAGGGTCAGGATGAAGTACATGAGGATGCTTATGATGCCAATTGCCGCCGCTCCGCCAGAGCCTCCTTCATCTCTGCGCCTGTATGCTGAAGACAATAGCATGGAGTAGCCAATGAAGTAGAAGATCGCGGGCAAGATGGAGACAAACATCATAATCTGGACGTCTCGGTGTTTCAAATGACCCAATTCATGGCCGATAACTGCTTCCACTTCCTCTTCATCCAACGTGTTCAGCAATTCAGACGTTACGGCAACTCTGGAGCCCGTTATCGGTGAACCGTAGGCAAAGGCATTTGGAATTGGCATTTTTGCCACCATAACGCGAGGCTTCTTCAAGTCACTTTTCTGACTCAGTCTATCAACCATTGCGTGCAGTTCCGGTTTTTCGGATGGTGAGACTTCGCGGACGCGGTATATGGCGTCTATGATGTAAGGTGCAATCAACCATTGGATAATGTTAAAGACAATGACGAATATCGGCATCAAGATAAGGTCAACACGGATCCACCACAAAACAGCGGTGAAGAACAGGGTTGACAAACCTATGATTATTGCTAATGTTCCGAGCATGGATAGGCGAAGTTGCCACAAACTCATGATTGCCACCAATCGGAAATTAACGAGGAACCGAGACTTAAATTCTTTACCTTAATTCTAATCAGCCCGTGCAATGGCAACTTGCTCAACTATTATTTGCTTGTTTCAATTCGATATAGGCTCCCAACTTTAGATAAACGAAACCTGACACCTAGGATCTGTTCAGCCAACCAAATGTTTGTATCCAGATGCTCTGTCACTAGACGGCTGAGGTAGACTGAGTTGCCTTGGGCTAATGCAACATATGGCACCAACATATCAGCTAGATGCGAGTCAACTGTTGCTTTCGATTCGAGTTCTTTGAGCAGATTGTCCGCTGCATCGCGCCCGACTTTTTCGCTTGGTTTGCCTAACTCGCCTATAGAGTCTCCGCCCAACAGTGCTCCTGCGTCGGTTTCAGCCCACAACACAAGCGAACTGCCCTTCTGAATTGGATTTGACGTGTCGTTTACGATTTCGATGTCCGCGTTCAAACCTGCGGATTTGATCCTTTCGCTTGCGGCTATCGCTTGACGCTCAGCAACCCTTCGATCAGCCAAAAAAGTGCAGACCGACACGCCGCTTATGGTTCGCAAGTTTCCGAAATCCTTAAGCTTCATCGGTTTTAGCTTCTGGCATGGATCAACTTCAAGAACGACTTCGCCCATTCCCTTAGGATAATACCCATATCTTCGTATGCTAAGCGAGGCCTTCAGACCCATGCGCGTCAACAGGGGCAATAGCACATGTTTCAGATAGTTGCAGGTTGGCGCGTTTCTCACGTCTGTTCCACCTTTGATTACGTGTAAGTGCACGGGCTTTCTTGCGTAAGCGCAAATCGGCAGAATGGTCAGCAAAAGCATTGGGATGCTTCCAGCAGTTCCGATTACAGCTCGAAGTTCTCCACCTTCGATCTCGCTAGGCGTAAGCCAGAGTTCGCGTGAACCAAGAGTGGCGCCTTTAATTTCTGCATGACAGAGTTTGGCAGCTGTGAGTACGGCTTCCAGATGCTGGGGTCGCAGCCCCGGTTGAGTACGTTTCTGACGTATGTTGAAGATGTGGAGTGGTTCCTGCAAGATGGCGGCTAGGGCAATGGAAAGGCGCAGTATGGTGCCGCTTCCACTTTTCTGGCTGCCATCGACCTCCAGCATTTTTAGAAACCTCTAACTGTCAATTTGGCTGGGAAGGCTCTTTTGTTTTTTCATAACGAAGCATTGAGGACAAAACAAAAATGGAAGCTCCATACCAAGAAGTAGTGTAAGCTGGCGATTGCATGAGCGAAAAGAAACCAACCCAAGAGGAACTAACGCAGCGAATAGACCAACTTCTCATCGTTCTGAAACAGATCACAGAAGACCTGGCTGACATCTCTAAACAAATTAAGGGAGCTGGTGCCGTAGCACCTGCGCCTGCACAGGCGACACCTGCTCCGCCAACCGTCGGTATGCGAACTGTAGCAGATGTGAGAACGGTTTTTCCAAAGGAACTGGAAAGCATGCTGTTCTTTGAGGACACAGGAGAGTACATAGTGATTAAACCTCGTCAATATTTAGGCTCTGAAAACTTCGCGAAAATCGCTTCGTTAGTGCGTGGCGAAGGCGGCGAATACATAAGCGCCGGTAAGGAGTCACACTTCAGAGTTCCAAAAGAAACGAGATAATCACTTGCCTTCAAATGCCGAAACGATATTCCTTATCATGCTTTCGATTTGCAGAACCGTTCTGTCTGACACAGAAAAGCGAACGCCTAAGTAAGGGAAGAAAGCCCCCTTCTCTCTCAAATCTAGGATCTCGTCAAAATCTGAAGTGAAAGTCAATGGAGGATGCTGATCTCGTTTGTATGCAGCCAGAATCTCGTGCGTAGCTGTTCCTCCTCTACTGGCAAAAAGCTGCACCCCTGTAATCTCAGCAGACGCCTTGCGCAACCTCTCAAGAAGCCCTAGTTCGATATCCTCAGCTTTGCGAGGCACTGAGACAGCGATGAATGGCGCCTTCATATCGTTAGACCCGAATGGGAACACCATCACCTCAACTGTCCCAATTGAGGCATCTTTATTGAACCAAAGATATCCTTCGTCGCTGATCTCAAGGTTTGGATATTTAGACGGCGCCAATCGTGGTCTCAATTCTTCAAAGCCGCTGAGAAATCTGGAAAGAGCTAAGCCAGCATCTTCGCCTTCAACGCAGAAATGCCACCCGTCTATGTCGTTTCTCATCACATCATCATCTTACTGAGCACAAGACTAACAAAAAACCTCTTCCGTCTGTGATACAACTGCTCAAAACATGACTTGAAGAAGAAGGCTAAGATCGGTCTCTTCCTTCGTTCTAACAAGACAGCAGCATCATCCAAGGAATCAATATCCGTAGAGTAT
>Ga0224495_10001804_pt1 | contig 14675 bp, 8 predicted proteins | sample SF_Jul11_sed_USG_FD_168128 | JGI IMG/M metagenome (GOLD analysis project Ga0224495, IMG submission 168128) | Sediment microbial communities from San Francisco Bay, California, United States - SF_Jul11_sed_USGS_4_1 | ecosystem: Environmental > Aquatic > Marine > Sediment | place: USA: California... | reverse complement strand
TAAAGTATTGCTTGATGCAGGTCGAGTAACGACGCGAATCCTGCTGCTTTCGCAGGATGCCTTATTAGCGGCTCAAAATAACGTGACGAGGGCCTTAATAGATCACTTGGATGCCAAGTTGAGTTTTTACCGGGATGTTGGTATTATGCAGGTCAAGCCTGATGGAATGTGGGAGTAAAAAATACAATGGCTGACAATAACGGAAAAAGTAATCAAGGTAAATCAGGACCTCGCCGCCGAGGCGTGCTGAGGTTGATGGGCAGAAAGGGATTTTGGGCGGTCTTAATCCTCACTGCGGTTGTCCTGATTATAGTGTTGCTCAAGGTGGTGCGTGGTGTTGAGGATCCGACGAGCGGCCTTGCTACCTTCGTTGCCAAACGTGGGCCATTGACAATTAGTATTCCCGAGTCGGGTACGATCAAAGCCAGAGAAAAAATCATCATCAAGAACGAGATTGAAGGAAGGACATCCATTGTTTCGCTCATCCCAGAGGGGACGCACGTTAAGAAAGGAGACCTCTTAATTGAGTTGGACGCCAGTGCGCTTGAGGACAGCAAAATCGACCAGGAAATTGCCGTCCAGAAGGCCTTTGCGGCTTTTATCGACGCAAACGAGACGCTCGCCGTGGTGCAAAATCAGTCTATAAGTGATGTGAATGTTGCCCAGTTGACTCTTGAATTCGCCATACAGGACCTGGATCAATATATAAAGGGCAAGTATCCCAACGAAGAGACGACTGCTAACAACGATATAACCTTGAGAGAAGAGGAGCTTAAACGTGCCGAAGAGACCCTGACGTGGTCACAGAAGCTGTACGAAAAGAAATATATCTCACAGACTGAACTTATGGCCGACAAACTGGCGGTGACCCGCAGTAAAAACAACCTGGAGCTGGCACAGAATAACCTCGGTCTGCTGGAGGACTTTACGTACCATCGCAATATAGCGCAGTTCAGAAGTGATGTTACACAGGCCGAGATGGCGCTGGAGCGTACGGAACGTAAGTCCAGGGCTCAAGTTATACAGGCGGAGGCGGATTTGAAGGCCAAAGAACTTGAGTATAAGCGCCAGCTGGACAAATTCGATAAAATTGAGGATCAGCTAAAGAAAGCCAAGATATACTCCCCGGTAGATGCAATGGTAATCTACGCAACAACGGCTTCAAGAGGTGGTTTCCGCGACCGTCGAGATCCGATGGATATAGGTGTTGAACTCACCGAAAGGCAGGAGCTGTTCCACCTCCCGACGGCGCAATCAGCGATGGTTGAGGTGGACATCCATGAGGCGAGCCTTGAAAAAGTCCGGTTGGGTCTTCCGGTAGTTGTGACAGTTGATGCGCTGCCGGGCCAAAAATTCTTCGGTTCTGTCCAGCGCATAGCTCCATTGCCCGATCCGCAGAGTATGTGGATGAATCCCGATTTGAAGGTGTACAATTCGGACGTATACCTGGAAGGTAATATACCATCGCTGCGTACCGGTATGAGCTGCAAGGTTGACATAATCGTAGAGCAGTATAAGGATGCGGTGTATGTGCCGGTTACGACGGTGTTGCGGGTCGGAGGAGAATCTACTGTCTTCGTTGTCAAGGACGGCTCTATCGAGGAACGGAAGGTCAAGGTTGGCCTGGATAACAGAAGGATGATTAGAATAATTAGCGGTCTTGATGAGGGCGAAGTCGTTTCGATGACGCCTCCACTGAAGTCCGCAGCTATTGATTCTGGTTCAGGAATAGTCGGCGGATTGTCCGGTACCGGTGATGAGTTGAAGGAGAGGATAAATGAGAAGCTGGAGGAGACCAATGGAGCAGAGGTCCGCAGGCCACCGAGTGTGCCTTCGGAAGGTGTTGAAGGACCGCAGCGGGGAATTGGTCCCGGAGGCGTAGGTCCGGGACAGGGACCAGCGGGCAGAGAAGGGCTTGAGAGTTTAACACCAGAGCAGAGAGAACAGATGCGCAAGCGTTTCGAGAACATGACGCCGGAGGAGCGGGAAAAGATGCGGCAGCGTCAGGGTACGGGCCGGAGGCAAGGAAGAGGAGAAGGTTCAAGACAGGGTGGAGGCCCGAGAACTCAGGGATCGGGAAGGGATTAGTAAATGATAGAACGGGCCTGCTCACAGGAAGTAAAGGAAATAGTCAAGCTTGAAGACGCCCAGAAGATTTATCAGATGGGAACGCAGGAAGTTAAGGCCCTGGCCGGCGTAACTGTGTCGTTTAAGAGGGGCAGCTTCTGGGCCATTATGGGACCCAGTGGTTCAGGTAAAAGTACGATGATGAACATCCTCGGATGTTTGGACCGGCTGTCATCGGGCCGGTATTACCTCGAAGGCCGGGATGTGAGCACTCTTGATGATGATTCTCTTAGCGAGCTCCGGCTCAGGCACCTTGGATTCATATTCCAAAGCTTTAACCTGATTCCCCAATTGACCGTCCAAAGAAACATAGAATTGCCATTATATTACCTTGGTTGGGATTCAATCCGAAGCGCCCAGCGTGCAAAGGAAATAGCTGAAGAAGTGGGACTTGGAGACAGATTGGATCACCGACCTACGGAGCTTTCCGGCGGGCAAATGCAAAGGGTCGCGATCGGCAGGGCACTGGCGAACGACCCACAGATACTTTTTGCCGATGAACCTACGGGTAATCTGGATTCTGCGACAGGTGAACAAATCCTGGAGCTGCTGGTCAAGTTGAACGAACAGGGCAAAACCATCATTATCGTGACCCACGAATATACAATTGCCGACCACGCCCGGCATAAATTGCACATGTTAGACGGCAGGATCGACAGAATCGAGGGGAATTGCAATGAGGCAAACTAGGTTCGCTCGAAATATATGGCTCGGTATCGAGAACCTGCTGCTTCACAAGCTGCGCTCATTCCTAACCATGCTGGGTGTTGTCTTTGGCGTGGGCAGCGTGGTGGCAATGCTGTCTGTGGGAGAAGGCGCGAGCAAGGAAGCCCTCGAACAGATTCGAAAACTCGGCAGCAATAATATTATTGTTTCGTCGGTAAAGTCCGCAGAAGAAGAGGCCATGAGCACGACTCATTCACACATGAGCATCTACGGCTTGCTTTATGAAGACCATATAAGAATTGCTGAGAGTTTCAGTCATGTGAAACAAACCGCGCCCGCGAAAATTATGCGCAAGGATTCGCGTCTCGGTGAAAAAGAGATGGAGCTCCGAGTTGTGGGAACGACCGCTCAGTGGTTTGAGCTTGTGCCGCGTGAGGTTGTTGCCGGTCGTGTTCTTTTGCCGTTGGATGTGGCGCAAAAAACACCTGTGGCCATTTTGACCGAATTCGGCGCCAGAAAAATCCTTGCCACCGAGAGCACGATAGGTCAGACTATCCGCATCGGCGGCGACCAGTTTGAAGTCATCGGCATCGTCAAAAGTGAAAGCGGCCAGGCCCAGGCCGGCAATATTCAAATTCAAATTCCCGACCAGGAAGTCGATGTTTACGTTCCCATGGAGGTGGCGCGCCGATACTTCGGTGACATTTTTACCAAACGTACTTCGAGCGGAGACGAACGAGAAAAGGTGGAGCTGCATCAGATTATTGTCGAGGTGGATGAGGGTGAGAGAGTTGAGGCCATAGCGGCCGGCATCGAGAGGATGCTGGAACAGTTTCATAAAAAGAAGGATTATTTAGTGAGTGTTCCTCTGGCTCTGCGGAAGCAGGCCGAAGCTACGAAGCGAAGGTTCAATATTGTACTCGGGTCCATCGCGGGTATTAGTTTATTAGTCGGCGGAATCGGAATTATGAATATTATGCTGGCTTCGGTAACAGAGCGTACACGCGAGATAGGAATTCGGCGGGCCATCGGCGCCAAGCGCAGACAAATTGTCTATCAGTTTCTTATCGAGACTACGGTTCTGTCTACTACCGGTGGCATCATCGGATTGGGTATGGGCGCTCTTATCCCGTTCTTGATAACGTATTTTTCCGGGATGATCACAGTGATGACCTGGAAAGGAATTCTCTTGCCCCTTTCAATCAGCGTGACTATCGGCATTCTCTTCGGGCTATATCCTGCCATACATGCCGCAAAAGTAGACCCCATCGTGGCTTTGAGGCATGAATAGAGTATCATTTCAGCACTGCATTCGTATTTTGCGCTGATTGCAAAATCTTTTCGTGACTGCAAAAACTTCCTTGACCTGTCTGGGGATAAAAGGTAAAACCACCGCAAAATTCGTTTCTCGTATAAAGCGAGTCACGATCCATTAATTGCAAGAGGCAGGATAAACAAAGTCGTTAAGGAATCAGTATGGTTCAGGAGATGATTTTTGGAGTGGCGGGGGGGCTTGGATTGTTTTTGTTTGGTATGATCCAGATGTCCGAGGGTCTTAAAAAGGCCGCCGGCACAAAACTCAAAAACATTCTCGAATCAATGACAAAAAACCGCGTCGTAGGCTGTCTTGTCGGTGCGGGGATCACGGCTTTAATCCAGTCAAGCTCTGCGGCAACCGTTATGGTTGTCGGTTTTGTCAACGCAGGGCTGCTGACTCTCAAGCAGGCCATATCGGTGATTATCGGCACAAATATCGGCACAACAGCCACAGCCTGGCTTGTTTCGATTTCAGGTTTTGAATTTAAGATAACCACGTATGCGCTGCCTGCCATAGCAGTCGGTTTTGGCATGCAGATATTCGGCCGGACAAGAAGAGTCAAAAACATAGGAGAAATCATTCTTGGTTTCGGCATCCTGTTCATCGGGATTGACTTTATGAAGGGGGGCTTTGACGGACTTGAAGACAGCCCCGGGACGCAGGCATTTTTTGTGAAGATAGCGAAGCATCCCCTTCTGGCCATTCTGGGCGGGATGGTCATTACGATGCTTATTCAAAGCAGCTCGGCAGCGGTTGCCAGTATTCAGCTGCTGGCTATGAGCAAGGCATTTGGGCCCGACTGGTCGGTGGCACTTAACGTGTCTATACCGTTTATTCTTGGCAGCAATATCGGGACGACTATAACGGCACAGCTCGCAGCGTTTCGAGCGAATATAAACGCACGTCGGGCCGCTTGGGCGCATACGATGTTCAACGTCATCGGGGCCCTTATCTGTGTTTGGTTCATCGGGTGGATCTCCAAGCTGGTTCGTATAATCGGCCCAGAACTGACAGAAGAGACTATCGGTGTATCTATCGCCATTGCTCACACAACCATTAAAGTGTTCGAGGCAGTGTTCTTCCTTCCGCTGACAGGAGTGCTGGAAAAAATAGCAGTTAAAATTGTTCGGGAGAAACCCGGTGACCTGGTTGTTCGGCCTACGGTGTTGGAGAAACATTTGCTGGCAACGCCGGAACTGGCTATGGATCAGGCCCGGCGTGAGATAGTGCGGATGGCAAGAACATCCAAAAGAGCGGTTCGTCTGGCCATCGAGGGACTCGTTGAAAAGGACGGTAGAAAACTTGGTATGGCACGGACGACCGAAGATGTGATAGATACTCTCCAGTATGAAATCACGTCTTATCTTGCAGCGTTGTCAACAAAGGAGCTTTCTGTTCAGATGTCTACGGAGCTGCCGGTGTGGTTGCATACGATTAACGACCTTGAGCGTGTCGGCGACCACGCCGTCAATATTGTCGAGGTTGCCGAGCGGAAGATAGAGCAAAAGCTTTCCTTCAGTGAGTCCGCAGTGGTCGAGGCGGGTCAATTGAAGAAAGAGGCAGAGCAGATGTGTGATTACATCATCAAAGCTTTAGAAGATAACGATATTGAGGCGGCCAAATCAGCTCTGATTAATGAAGATAACCTTAATAGAATGCAGATAGATTTTCGTCGCAGCCATGTTCAGCGTATGAGCGAGGGTGTCTGCTCACCCGAGACAGGGCTGATATTTATTGACCTTGTTGACAATGTCGAAAAAGTGGGCGACCACCTCAAAAATATCGCACAAGGGGTGATAGGCGGCCTGCAGTGGGATGGATTCGAAACCATAACTTCTCGCAGTCCCGAACAGGATATTGATGAGGATTAAATCCATTTTATGGCAATCGCAGGAAATCCCGCTTGACTGATGAAACTAAAGCATGTAAAACTGCCCCGCAATCATAGTTTATTTTGATTTTAAGGCATCAGTAATGATATTTAATAAAGGTTGGATTATCATTAAAATCTAATCGATTTGTATTGGTACAAATTTCTGGAAGGGATAATGCTGTGAAGAAATGCCATCAAGGCAAGGTCATTTTAGCAGCACTTTCGCTGCTTACCATTCTTCTGTTTTGTGCGGCAACTGACGGAAGTGAAAAGGACATTCAAACTTCTTCAGACATAGCTGTCAAAGGAGATTCAAAGGGGGGGCTGACCGAAGAACAAATCAACAGTGAAATGAGCTGGCTTGAGGATAGTAACTACAGAAAGGCGAATGAGTTAAGAGAGTTGCGCGAGAAAGAACCCGAAAAGTTTGAAGCCGAACTGAAAAAAGCCGTCTTTCGCGAAAATGTCAAGCAAGCCGTTTTTGGTACGGCATTTCTTACGATAGGGGGATTGGGTTTATTCCTGTTTGGAATGGGATTGATGTCGGAAGGTCTGAAGAAGGTCGCAGGTCGAAAGCTCAGGAGAATTGTCGAATCAATGACGAAAAGACCCTATATTGCCTTTCTTGTCGGCGCGGGCGTTACAGCTTTAGTTCAATCCAGCTCTGCAACAACGGTGATGATAATTGGGTTTGTCAACGCAGGTCTGCTCACTCTCAAACAGGCGATATGTGTTATTATAGGGACAAATGTAGGCACAACAGTAACAGCGTGGCTGGTGTCCATATCCGGGGTTGGCGCTCTTAAGATCACGCTTTATGCCCTGCCGGCGGTCGGGATAGGATTCTTTATGCGGACATTGGGCAAAACGCGCAAAACGAAAAGCACAGGGCAAATACTGCTGGGCTTTGGAATATTGTTTGTCGGTATCGCTTTTATGAAGGAGGGCTTCGAACCGTTGGAAAGAAGCGAAAAAGTAAAAACACTTTTCATCGCGCTGAGTGAATGGCCTATATTGGCTATCTTGGCCGGAACTGTGCTGACGACGCTTCTTCAAAGCAGCTCGGCAGCCATCGCTATCGTACAATTGCTTGCTATGGAAGGGGCTTTTGGAAGCGAATGGCAAAGTGTTCTTAATGTTGCGATACCGTTCGTATTAGGCAGTAATATAGGTACAACGATTACTGCTCAGCTTGCAGCCCTGCAGGCTAATTTAAATGCAAAACGCGCCGCCTGGGCTCACACGTTTTTTAATATACTTGGTGTTATCATTGCTTTTCCGTTTGTTCATCTTGGTTGGTTCAGCGCTTTAGTTGGAATAATTTCACCCTGGGAACTGGGGCCTGGTACGATTGCAGCTAATATCGCCATTGCACACACGGTATTTAATGTTGGTAATTCGGTCATATTTTTACCCATATCAGGTCTGTTGGCCAAATTGGTCATTAAATTGGTTCCGGAGAGGGCCGGTGATGTAGCAGCCAAGCCAGTTGTGCTTGAGGAGCATCTTCTTGATACGCCGGTGATCGCACTTGAACAGGCAAAGCTCGAAATCATTCGAATGGCAAAGACAGCAAAAACAGCCCTTGAAAATTCTATCGATGGAATTGTCAACGATGACAGAAGGAAACTCGAGTCGACAAGACAGATAGAAGATTATTTGGATGAATTCCAGTATGAAATTACATCCTATCTTTCGGCATTATCACGCAGAGAGGTATCTGATGAAGTGTCTGTTGAATTGCCTGTACTTTTGCATACGGTTAACGACCTCGAGCGTATCGGCGACCACGCCGTCAATGTTGTCGAAATTGCCGAACGAAAGATCGAGCAAAAGCTTGTATTTAGCGACTTCGCGGTCGACGAGGCTGACCAGTTGAGAAAAGAGGCAGAGCAGATGTTTGATTATGTCATAGCGGCCCTGGAGAATAATGATGCCGGTGCAGCCAGGGCAGCCTTGGTTAACGAGGGTAACCTCAATAAGATGCAGATGGATTTTCGCTACAGCCATGTTCGGCGTATGAGCGAGGGGGTCTGCTCGCCTGAGGCCGGCCTGATATTTATCGACCTTGTTGACAATATCGAAAAAATCGGTGACCACCTGACCAATATCGCACAGGCAGTGATAGGCGGGCTTCAGTGGAATGGAATCGAGCTGGAAGAGCCTCCGAGTTTTTGACGGAGTTTGGTTATTGGTAATTTACCAATTACCAGTTAAGTGATTGTTACTTTTTTGTTGAGAGGAGAGCCGATGATAATATTTCCAGGAACCGTATTTATGCGGGAGTTTGCTTTAAAGTATTCGGTAATTTGACAGGCGAGGTCTTTTACCTCTGGCATTCGAGCAGATCGAGCGGATACTGGAATGATACTAATTTCCTTGGTACTTGGTTGAAATTCCGTTTTTAGCCGTTGCCTGCATATCTGTTGTGTACAGCTTTATCGCGCTAAAACCATAGTAGTTTAGGATGGGCGTTACTTTGTCCTTAGCGATCCTTAATTCTTTGATGTCACGTTCCAGTAGGTCCGTGAGGACGGCTTTCTTATAACCTTTGAGGCCGATTGTGAGCGGTTTGGACTGTCCTGCAATCTCCCGGAGGCGCAATATACAACCTTCGGCATCTCCGTCTGCCGGTTTCAGACACGTGGCGATGGCTCGTGTCGGATCGACTGTTATTACCTGTTTATTTCTCCTTGCATTGGGGATTTTGCCCAACGCGGCCAGCAGTGGTGAAGCTGTACTTCTACTCCATGTGAAAGCCTCGGTGTTTCTGTACCCACCTGTATGTGCCCGCAGGGAATAACGGAAGCGAAAGTTGGTGACACCATCTTGGTCCCGTGTAACCTCACGGTAGTTCTGGTCATTGCCAAGTGCTTCGAAGGTAATTGGATCCAAATCAAGGCGCAGCACAAACGCATCAAGTGGAGCAATCATGATGCCGATTCCTTCCGACACGGACGTATCCACGAATCCCTGCACAGCGAACCGGCGTGTGTCCGCTCCGGGGAGCAGGTCACCTTCCGGTTGTGGGCGGGGACGAATTACGGCACCGGTAGTATCAACTCGCAGCACAGCCTGCTTATGCAGTACTGGGAAGACCTGACACAGGCGCTGCTTTTGTGTTGTGACCGGCTTCGTGATGTGCAGGTCGAAATCCACATGGTCAAGGTCAGCATATACGGTTACGAAATTCGTTATATTAAGCCCTTCGACAGTGCCGTCTATCTTCAATCTTGCCAGCACAGGTCCCGAAGTTACTTCCTCTGAATTGATGTTTTTCAGAGTATGCTCATTGCCGTCGAAATAAATTGTTTGGCACAGGCTGCGACCGACTTCCGGCACAACCAGTTCGGTTCCGCTGGCTTTATGGATGAGGCTGGAAATCCCGCCGGTTTCAAAGTCCACTTTCAAACGGTAGTAGGGGCTTTCAAGGTGGGTAGCTGATGCCGTTAGTTTCATGGGTTGAGTTTTTATTGAAGGCATAGGCTTAACGTTCAATTGTGCAAAGCCAAAACCTGCAATCTCCGGTGAGACCAGATATAAGACTCTTTTGTTGTTTTCGGGAACTATCTGGGAATTGAGGATTTGTCCTTTATCGAGTATGCCACCGCCGTTTTCAGGAAAATCGAGGCGAACGAGGGACCTCCGTAAAAAGCTAAGATTATTAAAGAGGGTAATATTTTGCGTATTAGTTATTAATCCGAGGCCGTCCCAGGCCTGTTTCATAAGTTTGTCGGCCTGTCTGTTTAGCTCAATGCTCCATTTTTTTCGCAGCTCTGCATTGTGACGTTTGTTGCTGTTGTTAGTGCCGTTCCATGCGTGGTCTGACAACATAGACCAGCACCATTCTGCTCTTTCACGTTCGCTGTGTGTGGCCTCGTGAAGTTCGGGTTTGTTATAAGCTGCGATGACGAACAGCGTTTCGGCTGCAAGAAATCTTCTTTCTCCTTCTCGCATATCGGCAACGTATTTAGCCAGCGATACGGGCCATAGGTCCCACGAGTGCCCAAAACAGCCGCTTAGGGTAGGTAAAAACGGTGTCTTTTCCTGGATCTCGTCGACGGCATGGCAGAATTGCGGCAGCGTTGCATTGACCAGCTTTGGATGCGTCCCTGGCTTGGCATTATATTTTATGATTGCCTCGGCAAAGCTGCGGGCCTGTCCGCCGCTGCGCGGAGAAATGTCACCGTGTGTTCCACTGGCCAAAACCACTTGCAGGGGGTAGTCTTTGCCAAGATTGATGTAGTGATGCAACCATTCTTTCGTAATGGCTTCCGGTTTGCGAAGTAAATACGCCCCTTGAGTGTAGTTTGATTTGCTTGATGCCCATTTGTCGAGGACAACTCGTATTTTACTGCCGTCGGGGCCTTCGAGGCTGAACAGCGGCGGATTCTTCAGGTCACTAAAAGTAGAATCATAGCCGAGATATGCTATTGAAAGCCATCGGATACCACAGCCGGCAAGTATTGAAGCGACTCCCCAGGGCAGGCACGGTTGCTCGATGTGTTCCGCGACGTCGAAGTTTATTCCCAAATCTCTTTCCAGCCTGCGAGCCGGATAAAATGTTCGAATTGCACCCTCGACACTCTGAAATCCCCACAGGGAATTGCACAGGTAGGGGCTAACGAATACCCGGCCTTCCTTGATACGTTGAATGAGTTCAGCCTTTCGCTCCGGATAGTGATCGATAAAGCACAATGCTTCCTGCGTTACCGCCATATTGTATCGGTTGCGATTGGCCGGCTCTTCGTTATCTGTTCGATTTATCTCATCCAGATGAGCACGGACTATATCAGCAAAGCTTTTACGAGCCTGCTTTTCCGTTAAGCCCCATGTATAATCGGGGCAGTTATCGTTAGTGATATAGATGGTCCATTCAGAGGTGTCTGCCTGTAACTGGGCACCTGTGGTAGTCACCATTGCCAAAATAAGGCAGACGGCGAGCCAACATAACGTTTTATTTACAGGATTTGACCTATACCTGTCAGCTCTTAAGAGTTGCTTTGAAATATACATTGAGTATCTCCAAACAAGACAATAGGATACTGAACTCACCTTATAAGTACAACCGTCTTTTATCCTATATGTTATGATGCACAGAAAAGTGTGAGAAGGATATCATGCTCATAAAAAGAATAGTCGGTATTGACGTCGGCGAAAGGCCGTCGTACAATGGAATAAAACGAACAGGATCTGTCGTAAACTGCCGTCGTAATTTCTGGAGGAATGGTCACTATGAGATACTTGAAGCCTGTGTCTTTTTTGGTTTTATGGATATCCTTGGTACTGTTTTGGGTATCAGTCGATGCGTACGCTGAACAGATATCGCCGGACGAAGCTGTTGTTGGAGAGAAGGTAAATATTGCCGATTTTGGCAGACAGCTATCAGGAGATAATTTTATTGGCTGCCAATGGGATGAACCGCGTGACATTTATGAAATTCGTATTTGGGGTATTGATAGACGCACTGCCGAATCGCTGAGGCTTGAGTGGTGGGGCAGTGTCTGGCCAAACAACGGCAGCGGCGGATGGATGAGGCTCGACGACCCTTGGAACGGAAAGTGGGTGCGAACCAACGCGAAACCCAAATTGAATAAATCGGGTCAATTCGTGTTTAAGTTTCCACCCTTGGGCAAGGAGGAATGGTCACAGTCGCTTAAGCCGGGTCAATATACGGACAAGAAGCAGCCCATATTCCGAAACACACTTAAAGTCCGGCTGGTTTCCGAAGAGAGGGATATTCCGAGTCAGTCGCGCGTTATGGTATTCGGCAATTCACACTGGCGTCAGGCGACTTTCGATATTGAAACGCGGTTCTCCAGTGAAGGTATCATATCCGGTCGTATCGAGCTGATTAATGGTGTGATGATGAGTATTGAGAGCCTTCCTTCACCGAGGTCTGTACAAGTTGATGGGGCCGGTTGGAAAACAAAAGGTGCAGCAGACGGCTCAGCAGGAGTACGTGTTAAAATTCTATACGTGGGCGTCGATGATTTGAATTCCAACAATTTGACGCGGGTAACGGTTCGGCTGGGCCTTCATCCTCGCGCTCTGGGCTTTTCATTTGTACCCCAGGATGTGCTCAAGGAAGGTACTATCCGTATTCCGGTATTCAAGACTATCGTCAGTAACGTTTTCAGAAGTGACGAGATTATGTCATCGGGGGACAAATGGCGCGGCCCTGTGCGGGTTCGCATTTTGGAACGGCCGGAGATGACACGCGAAATGGCCATGCAAGGCATTCCACGCCTTTCACCGCTTCGCTGGGTCCCGTTGGGAGTACCTTCCGCTCGGCAGGAATTCTTTGTCGGGCCAAACGGAGACTGGAAGATATCAGCTTTGAGTCTTAACACGGACAAGGGCAGGGATACAAAGCGCTGGATATTTAAAAAGGATTTTGGTAAAGAGCGCCAGTGGGATGAATTTGCCACCTTACTTGACACGCGACAGAAACCGGAATTTGACGGCGGCGACCGTCGGGAGGTTCGTCGCTATCTTGAGGATGGACACCTGCCGTTGATTCACGTGGAATGGAAAAACGGGGCGCTTCATTATCATCATGCTCTGACAACGACTATTCTGCTCGGTGACTATGGGGATGATATTTTGCGTCGAGGTGATGAAACAGTAGTGTTGTTGAGCAAGCTTCAAATAATCAACACTACCAGCACAGAGCAAATGGCCGGTTTGAATCTTAAATATTCGATAAATACACCAATCAGCTTGCAGAAGGATGGTGTCATTATTGTGCAGTCCGTCGACAGCAATGGTTTGACTGCTTTACGCGGAATTATTTCTATGGATAGACCGGCGGGTGGAGGTGTGGGGAATTGGCAGGTAAAAGCCGGCGAAGGACCGGAGTCTTCTGCGATTATCTGCTGGCAGGAGAAGCTCAGCCCCGGCGAAACCCGGACGGTTTATTTCAAAACGCCTTTCGTTGAACTGCTGGATGCAGAGGAATTGAAACGTTTAAAGGAGATCCGTTTTGAGCAGGAAACTCGTGCTGTTTTGGACTACTGGTGAACACGGCTCGCAAAAGGTATGCAGATAGAAGTTCCCGATGAAGCACTTAACAACTTTTATAAAGCGAATCTCTGGCATAACGTGATTACGACGGACCGCGATCCACAGACAGGACTCTATAACCAGGGCGTCGCAACGATTCGCTACCGGGTGTTTGCAAACGAAACGGTCATGATTGCCAGGTCGATGGACATGCGCGGAGAGCATCTCGATGCAGAACGGTTTCTTGAACCGATGCTTCATTATCAGGGACAAGAGGCTTTGAAAGGACGCTTCTCCACGAAGGATGGAGTATTTCATAGTGCCGGTGACTATACGCACGGGGAATACGCGATGAACCACGGTTTTACACTTTGGGGAGTGGCCGACCATTACCTGCTGACACGCGACCGTGCTTACCTGCAGCGTGTCGCGCCTAAACTGGTCAAGGGTTGTGACTTTCTTATCAAAGAACGTGCTTCTACTATGGGTAAGCCGGGTTTGGCAATTTATGGTCTTTCGCCGGCGTCATCCCTTGAGGATGTAGTGGAGTACCAGTACTGGTTCGCAACTAACGCGTATTTTTATCTTGGTATGAAACGGACTGCCCAGGCACTTGCGGATATCGGCCATCCGGAAGCCGGTCGCATCGCCGCCGAAGTGGAGAAATATCGTCGTGATATTGAGGCCGGTACCCGCGAGGCAACGACAAGGTCGGCTGTTGTTCCGTTACGTGACGGCAATTACATTCCTTATGTTCCTTCACGCGTATATCAGTGGCGGCACCTTACCGAAGGCTGGATTCGCGAGGCGCTGTACTGCTCGCTGCATCTTGCTATGGCTGAAGTTGTGTCACCGGATGACCCCTTGATGACCTGGATGCTGGATGACCTTGAAGATAATATCTTTTTCTCATGGCAGTCAGGCTATAACGTAAGCGATTACCAGAAACGCTGGTTCGAACGCGGTGGAATTACATTGCAACCCTGCTTACTTGATATGCCCATCGTTTATATGGCACGCAACGAAATCCCTGCTGCGTTGCGCGCATTCTGGAATACTTACGCGCTATTGATTTATCCTGACACTCAATGTTTTGCCGAATGGGCACGCAGCTTCGGCATCGGCGGGGGACCTGTTTACAAAACTTCAGACGAATCTCGATTTGTGATTTGGCTGCGCCAACTGCTCCTCTGGGAAAATGGTGACCAGTTGTGGCTTGCACGTGCGACGCCGCGGGAATGGCTCGAAGATGGAAAAACCATACGCATCGAACGAGCCAAAACCATCTTTGGCACCGTGAGTATGGTTGTCCGCTCTGAGGCTGCTAAAGGGAAAATTCTTGCTGAGTTGTCCCTGCCAAAGAGCAAGCCACCATCCGAAGTATGGCTTCGCTTGCGTCACCCGCAGGGAAAGCACCCACGTCGAGTCTCTATCAATGGAAAGCTCGTAGGGCCGGAGCGAATTGTCGGCAGCGACATTCGAATAGTGCCCGGCATAAAGGAGTTATCACGCCCCTTAGATCTCGTTGCGGAATATTGAGCGGAAAGCTGAAAAGTCAAACAATATTGCGCAAGGATTCTACGGATTTGCGACTCCGGGTGAAGGTGTGGCCGCTTGCCAGTTGGCTACGTCATTTCCATAATCAGCCGATACCTTACGGGAAAGCGATTTGCCAAGCCCATCGGC
>Ga0224495_10001803_pt1 | contig 14677 bp, 13 predicted proteins | sample SF_Jul11_sed_USG_FD_168128 | JGI IMG/M metagenome (GOLD analysis project Ga0224495, IMG submission 168128) | Sediment microbial communities from San Francisco Bay, California, United States - SF_Jul11_sed_USGS_4_1 | ecosystem: Environmental > Aquatic > Marine > Sediment | place: USA: California... | reverse complement strand
AGCGAAGGCCAGCCGGTTCATCTCCTGACGGGTCTGCTCGATGCGGCTTGTCTGCGAAAGGGTACTTATCGAGCGAAGAGCCACTGCCGCCAGGATGGCGGTGATGACAATTGTAACCACCACCTCGATGAGGGTGAACCCCCGGTTGCTATTGTTAAGCTTAGAAATCACGCGATTGGCAATCCTCTTAATCATGGACCGTAAGCCACGTCTACCCATACCTGCGTGCACTGCACCCTGGAGGCAGGCGAACTCGTTTGCAGGCTCAGGCCGGCCTCCAATTGCTCGATTTCATCCCAGGTCCAGGCCAGGCCTGTCGCCGGATTGGTCGCCCATTCGGAACTATACTCGGTCCACGAGCTGCTGACGGTATTCTCCGGACCTTCATAATCGGTCCCGTAGGTTCTCAGGACGAGTTTTGCCCGACCGACAGTCCAGAGGGCCGCTTTGAGGGCCCGGCAGTGCACGGAGACACTGTAGATGTTGCAGATATTCGACCACGGGCTGCTGAGACTGTAGATGTCGGTACGCCAGTTGCCCCCCTGGGACTGTACCATGGTGATATTGTCGTCGGGAGTGATATCGTCGACGCATTCCCAGTTATCGGCACAACCGCCGGAAGCCGTCAGTCTGGTTGTCGATCCGACGCCATCCGGCCGCAGGGCTATGAAACCGCTGCTGTCGCAGCCGCCACCGGCGCTCGCCGAGAAGTGGGCCGCGGCGAATTTGAAGTCGGAGGTGCTCTTGTGCCGCGGCAGGATGGTGACATACCTAAGGAGCGTGTCCACCTCCGGCCTGTAGATTATCCTCATCAGGTGTTGGCCTGCCGGCAGGGAATCCAGTCGGAAAGCTCCGGCCGCACTTGGACGGTACGTCTTGGTGAGGATGGCGCCCAGACCATCGGGTACGGAGATTTTCACATCGACCGAGTCCCGGTATATCGCACCGGGCAGTGAATCGTTGGCATCACGGATGGTGCCACTCAGGGAGTTGAGCAGGTAGTCGGCCGCGGCGTCGGCCAGTCGCCTGGTGATCGGCTGACCACTGCCCGTGGAGGTTATGACCGTTCCGCCGCCATATAGATAAGGCCGGCCCCACTCGTCAGTGGCGAGACCGACCGAATCCTGGACAAATCCGGGCGGCAAGTAAGGCCCGTCCCAGGTAGCCAGACCGCCGGGGTTGCGATACAACGCCTGAAGACTGGGGGGAAAGGCACCTATATCGCCGATGTAGCCGAAATCACTGCGGATTCCCTGGACGGTCTCATCCGGGTTTCCGACGATGGCTCTTGCCAGGATTTCCATCTCCCTCTCCGTCTTGACGCGCCGCAAGTCCTGGACGGCAGCTGTCATCGACTGCATGGTGACCGCCGTCAGTATTCCCAGCACGATGACCAAAACCGTAAGTTCAATCAGGCCAAAACCGGAGTGGTTATATATCAACCGCATCATATTCCAGACATCGCCGCCGGCGCCGGGGCGCCCGGCGAACCACTTTACCAAATGTCCGCAAAATGCTGAATATCCACGTGACAGTGCCGATCAACGTCAACATTTATAGGCCGGACAAGGGTATCGCTCGTCGTCAGAAAAACAGCGCTCAAGGCATGCAAGCCGATGGGAATGGAGTCGAAGCGCAGAAAACCGTCACTACGTGGAAATAATTCCCTGGTGGCAAGACCGCCGACGCCATCCGGGTACGTGAGAAGGCATTTGGCGGAATCTCGATACGCACTACCCGGCGGGCTTCCATCGAGATCGGTGATAACCACAGAGACCGTATTGACCAGCAAGTCGTCGGTATCACCGGCGAGCAATCGGGTTATGGTGATGCCGCTCCCGACTGAGGCGATGGAATTGCCGCCGGAGTAGACATAGGGTTTCCCCCAGGCGTCCGCCTTGAAGCGGGTGTCCGAACCGTCGGCCGAGAAGTCGTCCCTGATGTATGGGCCGTCCCAGGTAGCATAGCCGCCGGGATTGCTGACAAGATTGTCGAGGCTGCCCGGCAACGCGCCGATATCTCCGACGTAACCGTAATCGGTACGAACTCCTCCCGATACCATTTGGGGGTTACCCGTGATGGCAAAGGCGATTTGGTCCAGTTCCTGTTTGGTTCTCTCGGTGCGGGCCTGTTCGGTGGTGTTTCTTAGTGATTTCAGAGCGACAGTGCTGATTATTGCGATAATCACAATAACCACCACGAGCTCAAATACCGAGTAACCAAAGGCCGTTTTCAGCTTGTCCCGCCGCATACCGCAAATTCCCTGTATAATATGCAGTTATCGGCAGATGGCGGGCAATCTTCCAGCCCGTGAGGGGGCCGTGATAAAGCCAAAAAGCCGGAACTGATTTCCCGGCCGGTTAGTTTCTTGCGGGCGACGCTACCGACGGTAAGGATTGGTCGTCGAGCAGCGGCTCTCTTTCGGGGTTCGAACAACCGGGCCGCTGACGGCCTGGCACTGGCAGGCCAGATCGACGGCGATATTATCGTGTTCATTGCCAAGCCTGACAGATTTTGCCAGTCCACGGAGTTTCCCGATAACGTACATGCAGACTCACGGGGGAATTACGGAGGATGAACATCCGCGGACCAGCACTTTTTGACCCTGGAATCTGCTCCAGTGTCATGTGCCAGTTTCAGCCAGAAACTCATGTTGTGCCAGAATGCCGCCGGTCAGAAACCCCTCGGGGCGGATAGCGCTGTAACTCATTGTTTTATTATGGATTAGCGTGTAAATGAAGAGCCGTAGCCCCAGGATCGCCGAGCCTTGAGATTGCGGCATTGAAAGCCGCCATGCAAAGGCAGAAACAATCCTCGTTTTCTTAGGCAAGGAGCCGCTTGACTTCGGTCACGGCTTCGGGTGTAGGACTTTTTACCGCGCCGGTTGGACCGGAACCTGTTTTCTCAGCCATCCTAGCTCTCCAGTTTTCTCGTAACTATCAAAGGTTGTGTAGAATAGGCTCAGATTTCGGCAAACAGTGACATTTTTCGTAGGTCTCTGTTGCCGCTGCAAATTTCCTTTGACTTTTTTGGCGTGATGCATCATATTGGACCAAAAATTAGAGATGGTAGAGTTAAAGACCCCTTATTTTACAAAGGCTGCCGATCCGGAATCAGACTCCGGTTCTGCAGGAAACCCACAGGCCAAAAAAATAGATTTCGGTCAATTTTTTCATAGACTCCGGCCGACTTTATTCGTATCATTATTGGATAAATAATACCTATTAAACCAGTATTAGAAAACAGGTGGAGACTAACCATAATTAAAGGAAAGGCAGTATGAAGTTATCCAGAAAATCTGATTACGCGTTACGGGCCGTTCGGCACATCTCGAACCTTCCCAAGGGTCAGCTTGGCTCGATCAATTCCATATCGGAGGCCGAGTCGGTGCCGAGGGAATTCCTCGCAAAAATCCTCAAGGACCTTACCCGCGGCGGGATTTTGGTGTCCTATCAGGGCGTAACCGGCGGATATCGCCTGGCGCGGCCGGCCAGGGACATTACTTTTTTGCACGTGATCGAGGCTATCGACGGGCCGATTCACCTTAATCTGTGCACCGAAAACGGCGCCCGCTGCAGCCGTCACAAAGACTGCAACATGCGGCCGTTCTGGGAAGGTTTGGAGAAGCATTTCAAGACCGCCTTGTCCAAACAGCATTTCGGCAAGTACAAGATTAAGAAGAAGTAGTAACGTCCTGCTACTGACCGCCCCGGATGAATTCTTTCGAAGGGCGGTCTGATCGCCGGCCGGGTGGCGCCGCCGGCGACAGGGGGTGATAGACCTCTTTCAGCTTTAAGGGGCTATGTTCAGGAGGGCTGGCCCGGTGCAGCTTTTTGGGGCTTGTGCACAAGCCCCTTTTCTTATTATATTAATAAGCTAAAGAGTTGATAGAAGGCCCGACTGGAAACCAACCTGCAGTTGTTATACCGGTGTCGACCTGTGAAACGGGCCGGGGCGGCGACTCGTATAAATGGTGGGAAGACACGCAAAGGAGTAGGATGTGATTGACTTCAACGATAAGCGGCACAAGGTGAAAGTCGGATTAGCCGAGATGCTCAAGGGTGGTGTGATTATGGACGTGACCACCGCCGAGCAAGCCAAAATCGCCGAGGCGGCCGGAGCCAGCGCGGTTATGGCCCTGGAACGGGTGCCTTCGGACATCCGAGCCGAGGGCGGGGTGGCGCGGATGGCCGACCCGGACAAGATTGAGGAGATCAAGCGGGCCGTCACCATCCCGGTCATGGCCAAATGTCGCATCGGGCATTTTGCCGAAGCCCAGGTGCTGGAGGCCCTCGAGGTCGACTTTATCGATGAATCGGAGGTACTGACGCCGGCCGACCAGGAATACCATATCCATAAATGGCCCTTCAAGGTACCGTTTGTCTGCGGCTGTCGCAATCTCGGCGAGGCGTTGCGCCGTATTGCCGAGGGAGCGGCCATGATTCGCACCAAGGGAGAGGCCGGGACGGGCGACGTTTCCGAGGCCGTCAAGCACCTGCGGGAGATGAGTTCGTCCATGAAAGGCCTGACGGTTATGTCCGACGAAGAGCTTTACGGAGCGGCAAAAGAGTATCGGGTACCGCTGGACCTGGTGCGCATGGTGGCCAAGACGGGCAAACTGCCGGTGCCCAATTTTGCGGCCGGCGGCATTGCGACCCCGGCCGATGCCTCGCTGTGCATGCAACTGGGGGCGGAAGCGGTGTTTGTCGGATCGGGGATATTCAAATCTAGCAATCCCGACAAGCGGGCGGCGGCCATCGTTACAGCCACTACCCACTACAAGGATGCCGCCATCGTGGCCCAGGCTTCCCGCAGCCTGGGTGAGGCCATGAAGGGTGTGCAGGTACAGTCGATCCCCGAGGACAGGTTGCTGCACACGCGCTGAGAACGCCATTCCCGGATGCGGCGAAAGATTCACAAGAGCAGGCTCGGTGCAGCCTGCTTTTTTTGTTGTGAAATGTGATTTGTCAATCCATATTACAGCATTAGCATTGACTAGTGAGTAGCGTGTAACTGAATATGGGGGATACACGTGTGGCGAAGACACAACAGTATTGGGACACAGCTGATGAACACAAGCGGATCAAGAGCGAAATCGTCTGCGCTTACTTAAAACCCTGGGCGCAGATAATCGGCAAGGGCAGCGATAACCTATTCTACTTGGATTTATTCTCGGGTCGCGGGCAATTCCACGACGGAACACTTGCAACGCCTCTCAAGGTCCTGGATTTGGTTCGGGATAACCCGCCGCTAAAACAGAAACTCCAGATCTCCTTTTATGAGGGTAACCGAGCGAATTTCCGAGCGCTACAAGAAGTGGTCCGATGTCATGAAGTCTATACCCAACTCACATATGAGCCCCAAATCACTTGCCAGACCATTAACAGTGATTTCATCGCTCGCTTGACCTGCAACATTCAGCCTGGCACTTATACATTCATAGACCCTTATGGATACAGCGACATATCCCTGGATCTGTTGGACGCGGTCACACGGAGCTGGGGTTGTGATTGCCTGTTCTATCTGAGCATATCCGGACTCGTGCGTAACATAAAGAGCGAGCCCAAGTGGCCGAGAATCCGGGAGTTTCTGGGTGATGGCCCTTTCGCGAAGATTGAGCGTGTACTGGAAAAATCAACAGAGTCTACAAACTTGGCGAAAATCCTGTTTCAGGAAATAGAAGCCGAGCTAAGAAGACGAAGGGAATACTATGTGCTCCCGTACTGTGTGGAATTTGACCAAGCGAGAAGGCCAAGTCATTACCTCGTATTCTTGAGCAAGCATTACCTGGGTTTCAAGATCATGCGGGACATTATGGTCAAATACAGTGACGTCGATGCAGATGGACTTCCCCTGTTCGCGTTCAGTCCCAAGGGAGGGATTACACACAAACAGAAGGAGTTTTTTGGTACGCGGCGGATGCGAGAATTGGCTGATAAACTTCATAGGGATTTTGTGCCGCGAACGCTGCGGGTGAGGAAAGTATTTGATGAATGTCTGAAAAGGGGTTATCCTTATCAGGATAAACACCTGCTAAAGGCTATGGAGAAGCTCCGGTTACAGCGCCGATTGGTTAAATGCGAACTCTCTGGGGAGCGCGAGGATACTCCAATAACCAACAAGAGCGTCGTGACTTTCGTGTTGTCTAGTGAAGATGGCAAAGGCCAGTAGAATAGAATGGACCAGTTCCACCTGGAACCCGATTACCGGCTGCAGTCGCGTCAGCGCCGGGTGTGACCACTGTTATGCCGAGCGCATGGCGCGGCGGCTGCAGGGGATGGGCGTGCCCAAGTACAAAAACGGCTTCGAGGTCACACTCCACCCGCAGGTTCTGGAAGCGCCGCTGCGGTGGAAAAAGCCGCAGGTGGTTTTTGTCAATTCCATGAGCGATATCTGCCACGAAAAAGTCCCTTTTGAATATGTCCAGCAGATTTTTGAGGTCATGCGCCGGGCGGAGCAACACGTTTTTCAGATACTGACCAAACGTTCCGGGCGGCTGCTCGATATGAGTCCGCGCCTTTGCTGGCCGGGTAATGTCTGGATGGGCGTGACGGTCGAGAACACTCACTACCGGTATCGCATCGATCACTTGCGGAAGATCGGCGCGAAAGTCAAGTGGCTGTCGCTGGAGCCGCTGCTCGGCCCGCTGCCGGATTTGAATCTGGCCGGAATCGACTGGGTGGCAGTCGGCGGCGAGTCCGGCCCGGGAGCCAGGCCGATGCGTGAGGAGTGGGTTCTTGACATACAGAGGCAATGTCAAAAACTGGACATTTCCTTCTTCTTCAAGCAGTGGGGCGGCGTCAACAAGAAGAAAACGGGCCGCCTGCTTCTTGACCGGACCTGGGACGAAACCCCGCCGATGCCTCCCCAGCTCAGTCTTTTCGAGTAGGCCGCATAAAGTGACGCCTTGGCGCTTGCCAGAGCGGCCAATTCCTCTTTTATTGGCACCTGCTGAACTCCTGGTGGTTTAAGAGAGTGTGAAATTGTATGAGAATCTGACAGTCGGTATTCTGGCGATACAGGGAGACTTTGATCGTCACCGCTATCAGCTTGACCTGGTGGGCGCCCAACCGCGTCCGGTGAGGCTGCCCGGCGATTTGTCGGCCATCGACGCTCTGATTATTCCCGGCGGGGAATCGACTACGATGAATATCATGATCGATCGTTTCGGCCTGCGGGCGCCGCTTGTGGAATATACGCATGCCCGGCCGGTGTGGGGAACCTGCGCGGGTATGATAATGCTGGGCATGAAGATAGAAGACAACCAGGCGGATGTTCAGACACTCGGCGTGCTCGATATAGATGTTCAGCGAAACGGCTACGGGCGGCAGGTGTTTTCGTTTGAGGACAGCCTGAGGGCCGATCTGGGACACCACAAGAAACCTCTCACGGCCACTTTCATCCGCGCTCCCAGAATCACGCGCATGGGGAAAAACGTGATTTGTCTTGCCGAATACGATAGTTCACCCGTATTGGTAAGAGAAGGCAGCATTCTGGCCAGCTCGTTTCACACCGAACTGGGCAATGACACAACTCTTCTGCGCTACTTCCTGCAGGAGATGGTGACGAGATGACAACAACCGTCTTACTTAGGACATAGATGAACAAGATCTTCTTTGTACAGCCCGTCGGCGAGTGTTCGGCACACTCGCTGGAGCCAAAGGCGCCGCCCGAAAAAGAATGCGCCCTGGTGCCTCATGCCAAACTGCCGGCCTGGATAAAAGTTGCGGCTCATCAAGGGCCGAACTACGCGCGCATCAAGGGGATTCTCAGAGAAAACCGCCTGCACAGCGTCTGTCAGGCGGCGGCCTGCCCGAATATCGGCGAGTGTTGGGACGAAGGTACCGCGACGTTCATGATTCTGGGCGACCGCTGCACCCGCGGCTGCAACTTCTGTAACGTTAAGAAAGCACGGCCGCTGGGGCTGGATGCCGAGGAGCCGGCCCGGGTGGCGAGAGTCGTCGCCGAACTGAAACTAAAACAGGTTGTCATCACGTCGGTGACGCGAGATGACCTGCCGGATGGGGGAGCCTCTGTTTATGCCCGGACAATAGAGCTCCTCCGAAGGCAGGATAAAGACGTTAAGGTGGAATTCCTGATTCCCGATCTTCGGGGCTCACTTGATTCTCTTAAGATAATCCTGAACTCCGGCGTGGATGTGCTTGGTCACAACGTGGAGACGGTAGGCCGGCTGCACAAGCGTGTGCGGTCTGGAATGAAATTGAATCGGTCCCTGGAGGTGCTGCGGTACTCCTCCGACTACATGCCCCGCCCGGTCGTCAAGAGCGGCTTCATGGTGGGGCTGGGGGAGACGTTCGACGAGATCGTGGAGCTGATGCACCAGGTCTTCGCCACCGGCGCAGATATCCTCACTATCGGCCAGTACCTGCGACCTTCGTTGCGCCATCTGCCGGTAGAGAAGTTCTACCATCCGGACGAGTTTGACCAGCTGGCCGCCATCGGCAGGAGTATCGGCTTCGGTCACGTGGAGGCGGGCCCGTTGGTGCGCAGTTCTTTCCGGGCCTTTCACCAATCGCGAAAGCTTCTGGAGACAGCATGCTCAGAAAAATAATCCTGGCCAGTCATCACGGTTTCTGCATGGGCGTCAAGCGGGCCATCAATATTGCCGAAGAAACGGCTCGCGATATGAACGGACAGGTTACCATCTTAAACGAGATCGTGCACAACGAGGCGGTTGTAGAAAGGTTCAATCAGCAGGGTGTGGGACAGGCTTTTTCGGTAGATGACGTCGACGGCGGCGTTCTGATTATCTCCGCACACGGTGTCTCCCCCGATGTTTTCGAGAAAGCGCGCCGCAAAGGGCTGAAGGTGATTGATGCCACCTGCCCGCTCGTGGAGCGCATTTACGTAATAATCAACAGAATCGTGGGCAACGGTTTTCATGTCATTCACTTCGGCGATCCCAACCATGACGAGACTAAGGGAATTGTCGGGCACGCGCCGGAGCATATCACGGTGGTTTCAAGCAAAGAGGAACTTCTGGCTCTGCCGAAGTGGCGCGACCGCAAGCTTGGGCTGACAGTTCAGACGACCGCGCACTCCTCCGAGTTTGCGGATATCGAGAAGCTCGCCCAACAAAAATGGCCCCACCTGGAAGTATTTAATACCATCTGCAACGCGACTACTAAACGTCAGGCGGCCATAATGGATCTCGCGCCGCAGGTCGATATGGTGCTGGTTGTCGGATCGCAGACATCGGCCAACTCTAAAAGGCTGGCGAAGATTTCCGAGGCTATCTGCGGCCGGGGGATACTGATCGGTTCCGCCGCGGAAATCAAAGAAGATTGGTTTGCGGGAAAATCAGGAATTGAAAAGGTCGGCATCTCCGCGGGAGCTTCCACTCCCGAGTTTCTGGTGGAAGAGGTTATCGAGCGTCTCCAGGCGATTTCAGGAGGAAAGGCCGAGGTGATTGTACCCCAGAAGAAAAACCGTGTCAAAAGAGCGACTTCGCGGGCAGACTGAATGCAGCGGCAGATACAGGGCCGGTTCCGGCGGTGGGTGATGGCGCCGCATGCGAGCCCCCAGACTGGGAACAAGCTTGGTCGGGGGCAGTCAGGGAGCGGAACGCGGCGCGGGAAAATAAGTTGATTTTCCCGGCGGTTGTGTTATAATAATAGGTAGGGCACGACCAAAGCTTGTCTGTACTCTAGAGGTGCGGTCGACCATCCAGCCCGGGATGACAGAGTGACCGCAGGGTACCCATTAAAGCAGCGGTATCAACAAGGTGGCTGAGACCTACCGGCCTGTGTGAGTCGTTTTTTGAGTCAGGCGGTCCACCCCGGGCAGTTTGCCTGCCGAGAGGGTGCCAGCGGTAATGTCTATATAGTTGTCTAAATTCCCTGACGAGGTGTCATGTTTCAGCGTGTTCACAAGTATCTTGAGAAGATGGTCCCCGTACGGGAGCCGATTCTGCGCGAGATGGAATCATATGCCAGGGAGAAGGAATTTCCCATTATCGGCCCACTGGTGGGGCGCTTTCTTTACCAGATGACGATACTGACCAAGGCGCGGAGAATACTCGAGTTGGGTTCCGGCTTTGGCTATTCCGCCTTCTGGTTTTCCTTGGCCGCCCGGAGCAAGGGCGAACTCACGCTGACAGATACTGACAGGCAGAACAAGGCCAGGGCGCTCGACTTTTTTAAAAGAGCCGGTCTTCAGAGTCACTTCCACTTTCGGGTAGGCGACGCCTTGAAGATCATCCGAACGCTGGACGGACCCTTTGACATAATCCTGAACGATATAGATAAGACCGATTACCCGGAGACAATCGATTTGGCGGCGGCCAAGCTGAAAAAAGGCGGCCTGTTTATCTCCGATAACATCATCTGGTCGGGAAAGGTTCTGGAGAAGAAACCGGATGCCGCCACTGAAAGGATAATCGAGTTTACGGAACGGTTGTATAAGGATAGCAGGTTCTACACGACGGTTATGCCCATCCGTGACGGTTTGAGTATTTCCGTCAGGTTGTAGGGCTGAATGCCTTCAGGCAGAACCGCAGAATTTGTGTCACATAATCGGCCTGTTTTTTTTCAGAAAAGAGGTGGTGAGGACAAAAGACGTCATTGTCAGGTAATACCGCCGGCAGCGGCAGGCGGCCTGTGGATCCTGTTGCGGCGGTGATAGCCGCACAGAGGACCGTCCTCCGGAGGCGAGATTTTTACTTTTTGATGAAACAATTCTTGTTGACCAGGCGTTATTAAGTTGTGATTTTCTTAAAGTAGTGATTGGCTTTTTCCGATTACTATTAGCGGATCAAGTTAGCATCTGTCTCTTTAGCTGATTCCGTATCCCTGCGTTACATTGTCTGACAGAACGAGAGCAAGGGCAGTCTGTCAGATACCAGACGATCCAGATGCCTTTTTCGGCGGCTTCGCGAGAGAGTCAACGGCGACTTCAAGGGGCTGGAAAGAAAAAAGAGACGGCGCTAACACCCCGACTTTGGAATCTGGTTGCAGAAAAACATTGACAAGAAAGACTGGATTTATTTTAAATCATATTCTTGTTCACAGGGCGGACTCACACGGTCGGCCCTCCGGAGGGGACTAGATACGGTCATCGTTTGTTTCACTGGCAACAGGTGAAGTAGCGAAACTGGTACTTTCAATTATCACGCGGCGGTATCTGTTACCGCCCTGGAATGGGTAGAGTTACTGGAGGTAATATGGCTCCCAAACGCGCAGCATTCTTTAGTTACGGCAGCGACGAAAAAACCGATGAAACGCGTAAGTATATCGAAGGAGCAGGCGTGCTTTTGGATGTTCGTGATATCAGCAAGAACCCGCTCAGCGAGGGAGAGTTGACGGCGTTGTTAGGATATCTGGATATCCGTCATTTTCTGAACAATCTTTCCGAGTCATACGCAAAGCACAATCTTGACCAGCGGCTGATGGCCCGCAAGGATATCATCAAGCTGATGGCCGGTGATTATACGCTGATTCGGCGTCCGATTATCCGTACCGCCCGCCTGCTGACTGTTGGCTGCGACAGAAAGAAGATATCCGAGATGCTTCAGATTAGCGACAACGGCAGTCAACCGAGTGCCGACAATAACCGCAGGTCAAAGAATCGGCCGGCCGCCAAAGAGCCGACCGCATTCGCTGGCAGCTAGCATTTTCGCCGTCTAAGTACTTTTCTTTTACGGACGCGTTGTCTATATTCCATGCAACCACTAGTGGAAAGGTGATTGTATGGACATACAGCGTGAAATCCTCGAGACAGACGTATTGATAGTGGGCTGCGGCCCGTCCGGGCTGGCAGCGGCATACCACCTGGCTAAACTCATCGAGGCCGACGACGAACTGGAAATGCCGGAGGTCCTTATTATTGATAAGGGCTCTTACGTCGGTGCCCACGCCCTCTCCGGTGCGGTCATGGATCCCCGCGGAATCGCCGAACTCATACCGGACTTCCAGGAAAAAGGAGCACCGCTGGAGGCCAGAGTATCCAGGGATGCCATGTATTATCTCACCGAGAAGGGCAGTCTCAAATTTCCATTTACTCCCCCTGCGATCAGCAACCGCGGCAAGTGGGTTATCTCTCTGAACAAGTTCTCTGGCTGGATGGCCGAGCAGGTGGAGGGGCTCGGCCTGGACGTTTTTGCCGGCCTGGCCGGGTACGACCTTCTGGTCGAAGGCGGTCGCGTCACCGGAATTCAGACGGTCGACATGGGCCTGGACAAGGAAGGCCACCCGAAAAGTAATTTCGAACCCGGCTCGATAGTAAAGGCGAAGGTGACCGTTTTGTGCGAAGGTGTCCACGGATCGCTAAGCCGTCACGCTTTTGAGAAAATCCCGGAACTGCGAGCCGGCTGCCAACCACCGTCATACCTGACCGGCGTCAAGGAGGTTTGGGAAATACCGGAAGGTCGCTTCCGGGCGGGCCAGGTTGTACATACCCTCGGCTGGCCTCAGCCCAGGCACGAATACGGCGGCAGTTGGATATATGGTATGAGCGATAAGATGGTCTCTGTTGGTTACGCGGTGGGGCTGGATTCGCCCGATCCGACCAACGACCCGCACCTCAAGTTCCAGCGACTCAAGACGCATCCGTTGCTGCGGGAAATACTCGATGGCGGGGCTATGCTGCACTACGGTGCCAAGACCATACCGGTGGCCGGCTATTATGCCGTTCCGCGGTTGTATCACGACGGCCTTCTGCTGTGCGGTGATACTGCCGGGATGTTAAACCCGCAGAAATTGAAGGGGATTCACCTGGCCATAAAATCGGGCATGATGGCGGCGGAAACGATTGTCGACGGCCTCAAGGCCAGTGACTTCGGGGCCGGCACTTTGAAGACCTATCAGGAGCGCTATGAACGCAGTTGGGTTCATCAGGAGTTGTACCAGTCGCGCAATTTTCACGCCGGGTTCAAAGGAGGCCTTTATGCCGGCCTCTTTCACGGCGTGGCGCAGATGGCCACCGGTGGCCGGGGTCTTTTCAATCGGCGGGGACACAAGCGCGACCACGAGTACGTCCTGACTGTGGCCGCCTTCCAGAGGCGCTTCGGCCGGAAACCGTCAGTGCAGAAGATGACATTCGACAATCAGTATCTTTTCGACAAGCTCACCGATGTCTACAAATCCGGGACTCAGCACGAAGAAGAACAGCCGCCGCACTTGGTCATAGACGATTACGAAACCTGCAACACGCGCTGTACCGAAGAGTACGGCAATCCCTGCCAGTACTTCTGCCCGGCCCAGGTATATGAAATGGTGGACGATCCCGACCGCGAGGGCAAGCTCAAGCTGCAATTGACGCCGTCCAACTGCGTGCACTGCAAGACCTGCGATATAGCCGACCCCTATCAGGTGATCCGCTGGGTGACGCCGCCGGGCGGCGAAGGGCCAAATTACACGAATCTCTGATCGGCCCTGGGTGCTATCAACACGGTTTCCCTGCTGATCGGCTCACCGGGGGTGGGACTGTCGCCAGCGGCTCTATGCTTAGCCCTGCCCGCAAGCTCCACGAGAAAAGTCCCGTCTACCTTTCGATGAATTTTGTGGGGGCAGAGATGGCAGCCTGGTATGCCCTGGTGAGAAATATCATCCCCTTCGTGATACTCGAGTCGGTGTGGGCGCCTCCGTCCGGCTGATTCCGGTATAAGAAGAAGGCTCTCAGTGTCGTTGAGAGCCCTTATGCCTTTAACATCTGACGGGGGCTTTAAAGGGTATCTCTGGCAGCCACGCGGTCAATGTTGTTCACGATCTCAGATCGGGCCACCAGGTTATCGAACCATCGCGCGAGAACCTCCTGTTGCTTGGAGACCAGAAGAGCGCTGGAAATCGAATCGCGTTTCTCATTGAAATCAGCCAAATCCAGAGCCGGTCTGTCCAGCAGCTTGAAGATAGCGCAGCCTTGGCTATAGTCTACCGGTCGGGAAACCTGCCCCGGCTCAGTCAGAGCGAAGGCCGCGCCAACTGCCCGCGGGTCGCTGCCGACTCCGGGAATGCTGGAATTTCGAGTGAGCGGGCCCGGTGTGTTGTAAGTCAGATTGAACTTCTTGGCCGCCTTGTCGATGTCGGTGCCATTCTGTATCTCGTCATATACGGCCTGGGCGGAGTCGTGACAGATCCGGTTGAGCTGGTCGTTGCGCCAGTTTCTGTCAACGCGGTCTTTTACTTCCTCGAACGCGGCAATGCCGGCCGGCATCCGCTCGGATATCCAGGCGACGTAATAGCCGATGGCTGCCGTGCGTATATTGGTCATATCGTTGATCTTGCCTTCAAATGCAAACTTGTTGACTCCCTCGTCAAACCCGAGCGTCTGGGTCGACTGACCTCTGCGGAAGGCGTTGGTTCTGTTGATGCTCAGTTCAGCCTGTTCGGCGGCCGCCTGGAAGCCCAACTCCGGCGCGGCCGTACGGAACGCCTCGAGTTTCTGATAAATATCATCAAGAGTCTTCTGAGATGTGTGAACCTTTACCAGGATATGCGAGACATGGGCCTCATCTTTGCGGTAACCATGATGCTTGATAATGTGCCAGCCATACTGAGTGCGAAACGGTTCGGAAATGTCACCTTCCTTAAGGGAAAACGCCAGGCTGTCAAATTCGGGCACCATGGCGCCTCTCTTGAACCAGCCCAGATCGCCGCCTTCCGAGGCCGTGCCGTCCTCGGAATAGTTGGTGGCCATCTCGGCGAAATCGGCGCCGCCAATT
>Ga0224495_10001802_pt1 | contig 14679 bp, 15 predicted proteins | sample SF_Jul11_sed_USG_FD_168128 | JGI IMG/M metagenome (GOLD analysis project Ga0224495, IMG submission 168128) | Sediment microbial communities from San Francisco Bay, California, United States - SF_Jul11_sed_USGS_4_1 | ecosystem: Environmental > Aquatic > Marine > Sediment | place: USA: California... | reverse complement strand
ATTCACACCTGCGAACTCAACAAGGTTAATCCGTTTGACTACCTCACCCAGTTGCAAAAACACATCAATACCGCAATGGCATCCCCGGCGGACTGGATGCCCTGGAACTACAACGACCGGTTGCAAAACATTGGCACCTCAAAATAATTTTTTTCAGCATTGCCGAAAACTCACCGATTTCGCGATTTTGGGTCACTTTCCATCAATGCAACATAAGATATATTATGGGACTTTTAAGATTTGGGTTTCAAACAGGGTATATTCATAGAAACTTAAAAACATACCGAACCCACTAAAAAAATGCGACCACTGTGCGGCTATGTCCTTTTTCAAAACACTTTAGAGTTGTCCTCGCGGAATTTTATTACCCTAAAGGGTATCAGACGTCCCTCAATGCCAGCGGCTTATCGAGGATTTCCTTCAATATGATTGCTGAACGCAGGTTTTCCGGGCTCTTTACCATGAAAGCCAGAAGATTTTCTGATTGCTTTTGACTGCCCTCAACAGTTTTTGTCTTTTTTGGAACCCTTTGTTTCTGAGTCCCGAGAATATTGGGTTGAATCACGGCCTTTGGAGTTTGTGTTGGCGCATTTACATGTGGCCGTTTTGGGACGGTTCTTTGACTTTGCAGTTTCGCATTCCGTTGTCGAATCGCCTCTTGCTGAATCTCCCATTGTGAACGCTGCGGCTGCCTTATTGGGGGTGCTTGCTGAACGGGCCTCGGTTGCACATATTGCGGCGAACGCTGTTCGGGTGGCCTTGGCTGAGTTTGTCCAGTCTGTCTTTGATAGATTTCCTGATACCGCCGGCGAACCGCTTTTTTTAACTCCGATTCCGTTTCTTCACCAGAATCCTCCGTCGGTCGTTTTTTAGCCACGGTCTTTACGATTGAGGCGACAATATAGATTCCAAATATCAGGATTGGACCGAATAAGTCAAACAACCCCTCTGCTAATAACCCTATTTGTGCGTAAGCAAAAAATATCATCTTTATTCAGCTTTCGCGTCAGGCGTTCCTTTTGCGATGGAATCCCTCATGGAAGTATCCGATATAACATTCTTCATGCGGTAATAATCCATAATGCCCATATTGCCTTTACGGAACGCCTCAGCCATGGCTTTCGGAACTTCGGCTTCGGCCAATACAACCTTGGCGCGGTTTTCCACAACGGCCGCACTCATTTCCTGTTCACGAGCCACTGCCATCGCACGGCGTTTTTCGGCCTCGGCCTTGGCCCGTTTCAGGTCCGCTTCGGCCTGAGCGCCTTGCAGTTGGGCGCCAATGTTTTCTCCGACATCGACATCCGCAATATCAATCGACAGAATCTCAAATGCCGTTCCCGCATCCAGCCCCTTGGACAATACAGACTTGGATATGTTGTCCGGATTTTCGAGTACGCTCTTGTGGGTTAAAGCGCTGCCGATGGTCGTTACAATACCTTCACCCACACGGGCAATGATCGTTTCTTCGGTGGCACCGCCGATTAACCGTGCGATATTGGCCCGTACGGTTACACGGGCCTTGGCCTTAAGCTGGATGCCATCCTGTGCCACCGCATCGACGGTATCCTTGCCTTTTCGCGGGTCAGGACAGTCGATCACCTTGGGGTTCACGCTGGTCTGAACCGCCTCCAGAATATCACGTCCGGCCAGATCAATCGCGGTGGCGGTTTCCCATGACAATTCAATATTGGCCCGCGTCGCCGCAATCAGCGCACGTACCACATTCGGCACACGACCCCCCGCCAGATAGTGGCTTTCTAATTGTGCGGTTGACAGCTCCAAACCCGCCTTGGCGGCTGTGATTCGGCTGACGGTAATGGTCCGTGCGTTGACTTTCCGCAACGTCATCCCGATCAGTTCAGCAAATGAAACCGCCGCTCCAGATAACCTTGCCTGCAGCCATAAACTGCCATAAGCAAAGATTAACAAAATAAAAATCAGAGCAGCAAAAATGGCGATGATGATCCCGCCGATTTGTAATAGACTTGGACCCGCAGCTAAGATTCCGATAAGATTTTCAGACATGATATACTCCCTTTCAAGCAGTTTCGATTTTTCTTACTGTAACTTTGTTGCCTTCAACGTGTATCACTTTTACCTGTGTTTGGTTTTCGACAAATCCGGAATCTGAAACGCACACAATTTTTTTTCCTTCGATTTGACACATTCCCACCGGTCGCAAGGGTGAAATAACCGTACCGATTTGGCCTGTCAGAGCGTTCAGCTTTTCCTGATCCGGCACAGCCGATATCCCTTTCAGGGCATGATGCAGTTCAAGAATTCGGCCAAGTTTTGTTTTTGGCAGCAGTTTATAGACTAATACCCAAACTACCGGTATCAAAATAATCGCTGTCCAGACCCCGATCCAACCGACAGCAGGACTAATCTGGAAAAAGGTATATATCCCCCCCCAGAGGCATAACAGTGCGGTTACTGTCAACAGGCCTAAACTGGGGATGAAAATCTCAAAAACGAGTAAAATTGCACAGAAAATCAGCAGCAAAACCGCAAGCAAAATCCATAATACCTGTGCGAGCATTGAAGCGCTCTCCGATTATGCGTTTTCATTCACTTCAGTTACAACAACATGGTTGCCGTGTACTTCCAGAATTTCGACACGGCTCCCCTTCTCAACAAATGCTCCGTCGGCGACCACATCGACCACGCTGGAACCAAACCGCACCTTTCCGGCCGGTCTCAACGCCGAAACCACCTCACCGGTTTGTCCGACTTCCAGAACAATTTGTTGCTGTGGTTCAAATGTCTGGCTGATGGTCGTTTGTTTCCCAGTGACAGCCGATTTCAGCACAAACCGCCTCAAAAGAGGCATCCGATCCATATATTTAGCCAAAATCGCAGCCACGACCACAAACAGCAGAAAACCTATCGCCATACCGAACAAGCCGTCTGTAAAAATGCTCCAGGCCTCTGCACCGTTCGGCCAGGGAATTTCATCGGGGGCATTTTTGACCCACATAGCGAGCAGGCCGCCGACAATACAGACGATTCCCGCGAATCCCGCCACACCAAAGCCGGGAATAACAAATATTTCCACCATCAGCAATAAAAAACCGATCACCAGCAGTGCGATCTCGATCCAGTTGGCCATCCCGATCAGGTATCGGCTGCCCACCAATATCACCAGGCACACCACTGCCAGCAGACTCGGCAGTCCCAATCCTGGCGTATTAAACTCGACATAAATCCCCAGCATGATCCCCAGTACGAGGATACTCACCACCACCGGCGAGGTCAGAAACCGAACCATTTCTTCCGACCAGATTGTTTCCAGACGGATAATATCTTTTGAAATCGTCACGCCGTCACGTTTCTCAAGGAACTCAATCATTCCTTCAATATCATTCACAATCGCCCTTGCGACACCGTATTTTTTGGCTTTTTGATCCGTCAACGTGAGCAGTTCACCCTCTTTGACGACGAGTTTTTTGCCCGCAAGATCGTAAGCGTTGGGGTCATTTGGAAGGTACTCCTTCTCGAAATACTCCATTTTCTCATTCTGTATATTTTTAACCTGCCAGATTTCGAGATCGTGTGAAACCATCGCCTTGAGCAGTGCTTCAGGATACCCGTTAGCCTGAGCCGCCCTGCTGAATGTCGAAGCGACAAAGCTTTCGGATTTCTTGCGTTCCGCTTCGCCCATTTCAGAACTACCCATGATAATCGGGGCGCTGCAGCCAATCGTGGTGTTTTCCCGCATGATGATGTCTTTGCAGGACACACTGATCATCGCTCCGGCGGAAATCGCTTCGGTGTTGACATATGCAACCGTGTGAATATCCTCTGGCAGTTCCTGAACCAGATATTTGCTGATCTCGTCGGCACTGTCAACGCGGCCGCCATAGGTTTGGACCTCGAGAATCAGGTAGTCCGCTCCCATCGTGATCGCTTCGTCGCCTCTGCGCTTAATAGAATCGGCCAGTCCTTCATCGATCATTCCGTGACAGGTTACAATCACAGCGGTTTTTTCAGAAGTGTCTGTTGCGAAATCGACCTTGGCCGGTGTCGGGATGTCCTGCTGGTCGGCTGTCAGTAAGGGCAAAAGCACCCAACTTACCATGCCCGCCGCAAGCAGTGCTAAGAATCGTCCTGATTTTTTGGTCATGCTCCCATCCATAACTGTACATTTTAGCTACATTTTTTCGATAGACAACAGAAAAACAACGAAATCTTTTTATTATAAACGCCCGAATTGCAATCCTGTTGCATAAAAAAAGCCCCGAAATCGAGGCTTTTTAAGGTCGCGCAATAAAGCAGACAGTTATTTCTCCCCGGCCAGCACTTCTGCGATATTAAAGGCGTGATCCTTGATTCGGCGATAGGCGGTCAGCATATCGGTATAGATCAAACTCATCAGGGGAGACACAATGCCGTCCCCGACACGGGTCAGGTGTCGCTCGCGGCATTCCTTCATCAGGTTGGTCACGGCCAAACCCTTTGTTCGCATCTCGCTGAAATATTCCGGTGTACTGTCTTCCTGCTCGATGCCTTTGTTGATCAGGTCGATGTACTCCTGGACTTTTTCATGCAGATCGATCATATCTTTCAGTCCACCTTCGCTGAACGGCAGATCGGTGTTGCGCATTTTCAGCCGCAACTTCAGAACACCCTGAATATAGTCGCTAATGGATTCCAGTTCATCGGCCATACGCAGATGGCTGCTGGCATCCTGCATCACCTCGTGCGTGATATTACCAGCCATCATATCTCCGATAAACTCGACGATCTCTTTCTGGATGACATCCAGGTCGGTTTCCTTCTGGAAAATCTGTTCGGTAGCTTGCTTATCCGGCTCTTCGTTCGAAAGCATCCGCTTCAACATGTGCATCATGTCCCGCGTTTCATGCCCCATCTTGATCAGTTCTTTGTAGGACTGTTCGATCGCAATCGCCGGGGTATCCAGCATACGCACATTCAAATACGTCAGTCGCGGCTTTTCCGCCACCTTGTCCGGGACCAGCCAGATCAGGAACCTCGCCAAAAAGCCGATGAACGGCAAAAACAGCAGCGTGTTGACGATATTGAACCCCGAATGTGTAAAGGCAACCGCCGGCTGTGTAAAGGGGTATTCAATTTGCGGCTTGTTATTACGCACAGTATGCACCGGCAAATCCGGTAATCGTTGTTTATCGACAAATTTCTCCAGATCGCTTGCCAGCACGTACGGGGTTTCAGCATCCAGCACCTCGCCTAAGGCGTTAACATGCCGCCCGTCCGCATCGGTAAAGTACAGGGCCTTTTCAGGGATATTGCACTTTCCGGCATAGTTTTTGATTTTCGTGTCGTTTTCATCAGTGACTACAATCGCGGAAATGTCACAAATTTGCGTTTTTGTGATGATTCGCGAAATCAAATTCGAATACGGTGTAAACAACAACGTAATCCAGAAAACCCCGATAACGTTGAACATTACGTGTGCATAGGCGGCCCTGCGTGCGTTGGTGAACGCACCCAGCGAAGCCAAAAGCGCCGTGATCGTCGTACCGATGTTTTCGCCCAAGATCAGTGCCGCGGCAGTGCGATAATCGATTGCACCCGTTAATGCCAATGCCATCGTAATACCCAGTGTTGCCGAAGAGGACTGAACAATCGCCGTCAACAGCGCCCCTACCAGAACGCATTTCCATACGCCTAAATATGAATCGGGACTGAATCGATGGAACCATTCCACAAATCCGGCCATTTCCTTGATCGGAGCGAAGCCGTCCTTCATCAGTTCCAGGCCGAAAAACACCATACCTAAACCCATGAGGAACATTGCGAGGAAACGGATCTTGTCTTTTTTGGAAAACAGGTAGAAAAATGCGGCGATACCCAGAAGGGGCAGGCCGTATTTACCAACCTTGACGACCAGAATCCAGCCGGTGATCGTGGTGCCGATGTTGGCCCCGAGAATCACGCCAATGGCCTGTGTTAATGTCATAATGCTGGCGTTGACCATTCCCACGACCATCACCGTTGTGACGGAACTGGACTGGATGATACAGGTCACCAGTGTTCCGACGCCGCTGGCCATCAGCCGGTTGTTGGTAATGGCGCCGATCATTTTCCGCAACCGTTCCCCTGCAACCGCCTGCATCCCCTCGGACATGTTTTTCATGCCCAAAAGAAAGATTCCCAAGCCCCCGCATACCGAAAAAATGATTTCTAATGCTAAACCTTTATCCATAACGAAAAATCCTCAACAATCCGTGCTAGCGTTTGATTAAAAACTTGTTGATACCGGACAAGAATCACCGGTGTTTGCACGGAGTTATACTCTCTCGATTTGGAAAGTCAAGGATAAAACCGCGGCCAAGTACTGAAAGCAAAGGGGCTGTGTTTATTCGATGCAAATGGGTTATTCTTTGGCTAATTTACACAGAATGTCGATGCCTTTTTCGAGTTTTTCTTCCGTGGCTACATAGCTGATGCGGAAATGCGTATCCTGCTCGCTGAAAACATTGCCGGGAATAACAAGGACGTTGTTCTCAATGGCCTTTTTGACGAACTCGGTGGCGTTGGGGTATTTGTCCGGTGCTTTGACGAACATGTAGAACGCCCCGCCGGGTTTGGTGATTTCGTAGCTTTCCCCCAGCCCTTCCAGCATACGGTCACGCTTGAGGCGGTAATTATCGACATAGCTGCTCATATCCTCATCGAGTGCCGACAGGATGGCCATCTGGAACGGTGTCGGGGCACAGACGAACGTATACTGCTGGATCATGAGCATTTTTTCCAGCAACGGAGCCAATTTTACCGAGGCGGTGGCGTACCCAAGCCGCCAACCGGTCATGGCGTAACTTTTGCTGAAGCCCTTGAGAACCAGCGTTTTGTCGTAATAGTTGCCGACATTGACCGCTTTGCCGTCATAGCTGAATTCCTCATAAATTTCGTCACTCATGACGATAATGTCATGTTTGCGGGCGACATCGGTAATGGCTTTAATTTCATCTTCGGTATAGACGATACCCGTGGGGTTGGCGGGCGAATTAAGAACAATCAGCTTGGTTTTCTTTGTAATCGCTGCTTCGACCTTATCGGCGGGCAGCCGGAAGTCGGGATAGGTATCAACATAGACGCATTTTCCACCCAACATATTAATGACGTGCTTGTAAATGACAAAATAGGGATCCGAGATGATGACTTCATCGCCGGGATTAATCAGGGCCATAAATGCCAACAATAACGCCCCGCTAACACCATCGGTAACCATTAAAGGTGGGTCATCCCAGCCGTAATCGGCGGCGGTCTTTGCTTTCAGGCGGGCAACCACGGCCTCTTGGCCAGCCGTTTGCGAGTATTTATTGAATCCTTTGCGGATTGCATCAATTGCGGCTTCCTTGATCGCTTCCGGAACGTCAAAGTCCGGCTGGCCTATCGAAAAGTTGACAGGGTCTTCCAGTTTGGCTGCCAGGGCAAAGACTTTGCGTATGCCGCTGGCATCAATCAGTTTTGTGCGATCCGCAAGATAATCCATTTAAGAGGTCCTTTTTTGTCGATTCTGCGCATAGCATTGCCGCCCATACGAACGTCAAATACGCACAGAGCGGCAAGTTGATTTTGCTGAATACACTATTTTACAGCGGCTTTACGGTGGGCAACCTTTGGAAGCCCTGTCACTTTGTCACCGTCTTCCCATCGCTCTTCGCTCTTGAGAATTTTGACTCTCTCTTCACGCGAAAGCACGTTGCGATGGCGACTTAAAGCACCTTTAACTTTTAACGAACGATCCACTGACATTGAATTTCTCCTGATATCTTAAATAATACAACACTTATCGTTTATAACCGTATGCATCCTGAAACGGCTTAACGCCGAACTTCGTATCTTCAGTTTCCTGCACATAAATCAGTCCGAGCTTCTTAATTTGCTGCAGCAGGCCATACCCTTCTGTGCCTTTGGCAGCCGGGTTCCTTTCAAAGCCGGCTTTGGTTACTAAAGCCGCCAGATTGCCAACTCCTATAATCTCGGTTGGTATTCCCTTCCTGTTAAAAAAGTCCCTCGGGGGAACCAATTCTTTCTGACGATCAACCTCTATCGACGTTATCCAGATTACATTACCGCCTTGCGGTGTTGCCGGAACCGGCATTGGAGCCGGTACTATGGTTTTACTCTTATTGTCCGCCTGATCTTGTTCCCGGATGGGTACGGTTTTTTCGGGAGCGGCAATCTCGTTAATCGGACTCTCTTCGACCGGTTTATCCGGGACAGCATCGGGTGTCGATTTCATTAAAGATGCCGTTAACCCGATACCCAAGACCAGCACAGCAAAAGCTGACAATAAAATCAACTTCGCCCTGGAGGATAAAACCCTGTCCATTGTGGACTTGTCTTTACTTGTTAAAAAACCTGCTCTGCCTGGTACAACCACATCAAAGTTCTGTTCCTTGTCCCTTGTCCCCGTCTGGGAAGAGGGGCTACCCGACCGCATCTGTCCTGTTTTAAGGCCCTCCGCAATTTTCGCCTGTCCCTGGCGTATTGCCTCGTTGAGTACCATGCGTTTCGATTTTCGGGCCATTTCAAAAAATCCCTTTTTCGGCTCAAGCGCCGGTCAATTTGCTCCTGAACATCCACATACAATATGGGATATGCGTCATAGGAACACAATAGGATACAAAAGGTTGCGTAAAATTTCAACCGTGTTTTTTCAAAAAATAGGGGATTTTGTGCCGAGCATGAAATAAATACTTGACTTGTCCTGCTTTATCAGCTATAGAAAGACGTTTTTACAGAATATTTTACTTTACGGTCATTCTGCATTCTGATATTACTTTGTAAAAGCTTAATGTTGTGTTTTAGACATTTCTTTTTCATGATAAGGCCGTAAATGCCCGTTCCATCGCTCTGAGTGATGGAAAATCATAGTAACCTTTTTTGAGCATAAAAGTGATTTTTGGAGAATGATAAGAGATGTTACCGGTAAAGAAAATCAGTAAGTCCCGTACTCGCACCCGCCGCAGCCATCACCGCCTGCGGCCGGTGAATTATTCCTTATGCAAAAACTGCGGCACAGCCAAACTTCCTCACGCCGCCTGTGGTCAATGCGGCTATGTAAACGAGAAAATTACGCTGAAACTTGCGGATGAAGCTGAAAGTTAGGGTGTATGCGTATCGCGATTGACGCTATGGGTGGCGATCATGCGCCGGGCGAGATTATCGCCGGAGCATTAGAGGCCAGGGATGTCCTCGGCAGTGAAGAGGAACTCGTTCTGATTGGCGACGAGGCAATCATTAATATGCATCTAAACCGGCTGGGAGCAACCACAGGGGAATTTCGTATCTTTCATGCTCCTGATGTGATTGGAATGGATGAATCTCCCGTTGAGGCCCTTCGTCGCAAAAAGAAGAGTTCCATCGCAATCATGGCTCATGCCGCTTCTCATCGACAGGTGGACGCTGTGCTTTCGGCAGGCAACACGGGCGCTTGCGTCGCTGCCTGCCAACTCAGAATGAGAAACCTCACCGGCGTTCTCCGTCCGGGCATTGCCGTCGTATTTCCGACTGTTTCCGGCCCCGTAACGATCTGTGATGTCGGAGCCAATATTGCTTGCCGCCCGATCAATTTGTATCAATACGCCGTTATGTCGAGTGTTTATGCATCCAACATGCTTAACATTGAAAATCCGCGTGTCGGGCTGATGAATATCGGTGAAGAGGACGCCAAAGGAAACGAACTTGTCAAGAAAACCCGGGAATTCCTGAAGTCCGACCCCAAAATAAATTACATCGGCAACCTCGAAGGCCGTGATATTTTCCAGGGCAAATGCGATGTGGTCGTTTGTGAGGGCTTTTTAGGGAATGTTATCCTCAAGATGACCGAAAGTCTCGTGGACATGATTTTTACCGCGATCGGCAGTGAAATGAAAAGCCAAAATTTACTGATGGCGTGGTGGTTTAAGAAAATTGCCAAAGATGTTCTCAAGAAATACGACTACCATGAATATGGTGGAGCGTTACTCTTAGGCGTAAACGGTGTCTCTGTCATTTGTCACGGTTCCAGTAAGGCCCGAACCATTAAAAACGCAATTCTTGCCTGCAAAAAATATGCTGACAAGCAGATTAATGAAACGATTGTCGAACGCCTTTCACAAACAACGGTAAAAGCGAATGGTCAATAACCCAACAACACAAACGCCCAAACGGCGTGTGATCCTGGTCGGCAGCGGTTCCTGTCTTCCTGACAAAACCCTGACCAACCAAGATCTGATGGAAATCGTCGAAACAAACGACGAATGGATCACAACACGAACCGGTATCCGGACAAGGAGAATCGCTTCTGATGGCGAAACAACCGCGACATTGGCCGCAGAAGCAGCCCGTCGGGCGCTGAAAGACGCAGCGATGGATGCCAGTGAAATCGAACTGATCATCCTGGCAACGATTACCCCGGAAATGGTCTTTCCTTCGACCGCCTGTTTCGTGCAGGATATGATCGGAGCCCAAAACGCATGGGCATTTGACTTGTCCGCCGCGTGCAGCGGGTTTGTTTATGGACTCTCTATCGCACAGCAATTTGTCAGTTCCGGCCGATATCAAAACGCAATGGTCATTGGTGCAGAGACGCTGAGTCGAATTACGAATTACCAGGACCGGGGAAGTTGCATTCTCTTTGGAGACGGTGCGGGAGCCGCCATTCTCAAGGCCGCCAATTCCGGTCCGCAGGGCGTCATGTACAGCACCTCTTTTTCTGATGGAAGCGGCTGGACGGCTCTGAACTGCCCTGCTTACGGTTCCCGTCATCCCGTTGGACAGCCGCTGGAAGACGCCGCGATGACCAAGATGTTCATCAATGGTCGGGAAGTGTATCAAACCGCAGTTCGCAGAATCGTCGAACTGGTCAACGAGTGTCTTGAAAAATGCGACCTGAATATTGAGGATATCGCCATGTTTATTCCTCACCAAATGAATGCTCGTATTATTGAGTCCGTCGGCAAGCGTTTAAAGTTTACCGATGATCGTATATTTATCAATATCGATAAATACGGAAACACCTCAGCGGCATCCATTCCGATTGCGTTGGATGATTGTCGCAAACAGGGCAAACTCAAGTCAGGCGATATTATTCTCCTGGTCGCTTTTGGCGGCGGGTTGACATGGGGTGCCAATGTGATTCAATTGTAACAGGATGTTAGATAACTATTTATTAAGACAGGGACGATGAAGACAGTATATATATTTCCGGGCCAAGGCGCTCAATATGTGGGCATGGGCAAAGATATTGCCGAGCAATATCCGCAAGCAAGATCGCTTTTTGAACGCGCCAATGATATTCTTGGTTACAACCTCCGGCAGGTTTGCTTCGAGGGGCCCGAAGATAAGCTGAATATGACCGCACTTTCCCAACCCGCAATTTTTGTCGTTTCCGCCGCCCTTCTTGAAGTCATTCAGGCGTCCGGCAAATGGGTCCGTCCGGATGTTACGGCCGGGCTGAGTATGGGCGAATATACGGCGTTATATGCAGCCGGATTGATTAGCTTTGACGACACGCTGCGATTGGTCCAGAAACGCGGCCAGGCCATGCAGGACGCCGCGGACGCGTCAGACGGATCGATGGTCAGCATTCTTGGATTGGAGGAAGTTCAGGTCATATCGCTCTGCGAGGAGGCATCGCAGGGAGAACTCCTGGTTGCGGTGAATTTTAACTGTCCCGGGCAGATTGTATTGAGTGGCGCTGTCGGAGCCTGCCGGCGGGTTGCTGAATTAGCAGAAAAACACGGTGCCATCAAGGCGGTTCCGTTAAGTGTTGCGGGCGCATTTCATTCGGAGATGATGGACCCTGCCGCCGAGGAGCTTGGGAAAGCCCTGGCGGATTGCCTGATTCAGGACCCGATGGATATAAAAGTCGTCGCCAATATCAACGCAGACTATTACACGGACGGCAATGACATCCGCCATGGGTTGGTCAAGCAGTTAGTCCAGCCCATCCTTTGGCAGAAATGCATGGAGCGGCTGCTGGCCGAAGGTCTTGAAAGTTTCTATGAGATTGGGCCGGGTCGGGTCCTGACAGGATTGATGAAACGCATTCGCCGACGGACGCAGGTTACCAATATAAGCTCGGCTGAATCACTGCAAAAATTTCTTGATTCCGCTGAATAAAGAATAAAACGCAAATAATAGTGTGAGGAACAAAGAGATGTCAGAACAAAGATTAGCCATCGTAACAGGGGCCGCTCGCGGGATTGGCCGGGCAATCGTATTGGAGCTGCTGAAACAGGGGCGCAAAGTCGCAGGATTGGACCTCAATGCCGAACAGTTGGCTGAACTGAAAAAAGTCGCAGCCGAAGCCGGACATTCTGTAATCACGTGTCAGGTTGACATCACACAGACTGACAAATTAACGGAATGCTTCGAGCAGCTGGCCGAAGAACACGGTGGTATCGGCATCCTGGTTAACAATGCCGGAATTACACGTGACCGCCTGATGATCCAAATGGACGATGAAGACTTTGATAAAGTTATCGCCGTCAATTTGCGTGCCGCATTTGTTGCAACACGGATCGCCGCCCGTTCGATGGTTCGCAATAAATTCGGCCGTTTGGTCCATATCAGTTCTGTCGCCGGGGTCATGGGACAGGCCGGTTCGACCAATTACGCCGCCAGCAAAGCCGGCCTGATCGGTATGTCAAAATCCATCGCCCGGGAAGTCGGAAAGAAGAATGTAACTTCAAATTGTATCGCTCCGGGATTTATTATGACGGATATGACAGAGGTGCTCCCGGATGCGGTTAAAGATGCCGCCAAGGGCGTTATCCCCATGAAACGCTTCGGAAAACCCGAAGAAATCGCCCGTGCAGTGGCTTTTCTCGCCTCTGACGATGCCGGTTATATCACCGGACAGGTTCTTTGTGTCGATGGCGGCATGGCGATGTGATAATTTTGTTAAAAAAAGATTGAAAACCCCTTGTCAGGCCGGTATAGTACCGGCCAATATATAAAGAAGTGGAATATAAGCTAGAATTCAATAACTCTTTTGATTTAAGGAGATTGTGCTATGTCAGATGTAAACATTCAGGAAAAAGTGATTGAGATCGTCAGTGAACAGATGGGGGTGGATAAGGCGGAAATCACCCGTGAAACATCCTTTATCAATGACTTAAATGCCGATTCACTGGATACCGTCGAATTGGTAATGGAGTTCGAGGATGAATTCGACATGAGTATCCCGGACGAGGAAGCTGAAAAGATTCAGACGGTTGGTGCCGCGATTGATTACATCGACCAAATCATGAAAAGTAAGGCAGACTAAGGGGTATCATGGTTGAGCGTCGCGTTGTCATTACAGGCATGGGGTGTGTTACCCCATTGGCGGAATCGGCTGAAGATCTTTTTATTGCGCTGTGCGAAAGTAAAAGCGGAATCTCCCTGATCGAGTCTTTTGATACGGCGGAGTACCCCGTTAAATTTGGCGGCGAAGTCAAACACTTTGATATCGGAAACTATATCAACAGCCGGGATGCGAAGCGAATGGACCGTTTTACACAAATGGCCCTGGCTTCCGCGATTCAGGCGGTTAACGACAGCGGTTTGGATTTCGATAAGGAAAACAAACATCGCGTCGGTGTGATCGTAGGAACCGGCATCGGCGGGATCAAGGAAATCGAGGACCAGCATATCCGTCTTTTAAACAAAGGCCCCCGTAAAGTTTCGCCCTTCTGTGTCCCCAAATTGATGGGAAATGCCGCCAGCGGCTGTATTTCCATTGAGTACGGGTTGAAAGGGCCGAACTTGTGTGTGGTTACGGCATGTGCATCTGCCAGTCACGCCATTGGAGAGGCCTTCTGGAATGTGCTGAACGGACGTTCCGATGTTTGTGTCACCGGGGGTTCCGAAGCGGCCCTGACCACCATCGGCCTGGCCTCATTCTGTTCGCTGAAAGCACTGAGCACCCGTAATGAAGATCCACAACGGGCCTCCCGTCCATTTGACAAGGACCGTGACGGTTTCGTACTTTCCGAAGGAGCCGGAATCGTCATCCTCGAAGACTATGAACATGCCAAAAAACGCGGGGCAAAAATATATGCCGAATTACTGGGCTATGGGGCAACCGGAGACGGTTATCACATTACCGCTCCACTGGAAGACGGCGACGGAGCCGCTGAATCAATGAAAGTGGCGTTGCAGCAGGCCAAGCTGGATCCGGAACAAATTGATTATATCAATGCCCACGGAACCAGCACTGAATTAAACGATGCCGGCGAAAGCAGAGCCATCCGTTCGGTCTTCGGAAGCCATGCCTACAAATTGGCGGTCAGTTCGTCAAAAAGCTGCCTGGGTCATTCGCTGGGGGCCAGCGGCGCCATCGAACTGATCGTTTGTGCAAAGACAATTGAAAAAAACACCATACATCCGACAGCGAACCTCCAGGTCGTTGGTGAGGATTGCGATCCGAAAATGGACTTTGTTCCGGGACAGCCGCGCCAGGTTAATGTACGCTATGCACTGAGTAATTCACTTGGCTTTGGCGGTCACAATTGCAGCCTGATCATCGGTAAAGTATGATCATTCCAATCAAAATGTCCCCAAACCCCCGATCTCGAAAAGTCGGGGTTGTTTTTTGCCCTGACATATACTATACTTTTCATGATTGAATTTTCCCGTTTTCATGCGGCTTGAATGTGAAAGTTTTCGGTCAGCAGTGTTTGTAATTCCAGCAGATATTTCTTTCGCTTTCGGAAA
>Ga0224495_10001801_pt1 | contig 14687 bp, 14 predicted proteins | sample SF_Jul11_sed_USG_FD_168128 | JGI IMG/M metagenome (GOLD analysis project Ga0224495, IMG submission 168128) | Sediment microbial communities from San Francisco Bay, California, United States - SF_Jul11_sed_USGS_4_1 | ecosystem: Environmental > Aquatic > Marine > Sediment | place: USA: California... | reverse complement strand
CCGTAACCTGAGCCGAGATCATATTTTTCAACACCCCAATTGTAAGTAAGCTCCAGGACAGCCCCCTCTTTTTCATCCTGATAACCGACAAAGGCCAGCGTGAATTTCCCGTCCGGATAATCGTTGCGGCGCAGCAATCTCATTCCCAGAACTTCGGTGTAAAAAGCTATGGAACGATCCAGGTTCCCGACTCTAAGCATGGTGTGAAGGATACGCATGCAGATCATCCCTTGCGCTTTTCCAGTTCTTCCCAACGTGCCATCGCCACCAACACTTCCGCCTCAATCTCTTCATTGCGGGCCTGTAATTGCTTGGCGCGTTTGGCATCGCTGCGATAGATCGCACCATCGGCGAGTTGTACGGCTATGTCGCCTTGCTCTCGTTCCAGAACCTCAATCCGTTTGGGCAACTCCTCCAGTTCGCGCGCGTCCTTGAAGCTGAGTTTGCCGCTCGTTTTTGTTTTCTCGACTGGTGCAACTGCCACTCGCTGAGGTACAGGAGCAACTGGTTTGGTTGCGGCCGCACCAGCCTGATATTTTTTTACTCTCACCCAATCCTCATAACCGCCGACATACTCGATCAGTTTGCCATCGCCCTCGAACGCGATCACCTGTGTAACCACGTTGTCGAGAAAGGCGCGATCATGGCTGACCAGAAACAAAGTGCCGTCATAGTTCGCCAATAACTCTTCGAGCAGTTCCAGCGTTTCGATGTCGAGGTCGTTGGTCGGCTCGTCAAGCACCAGCACATTGGCTGGCTGGGTGAACAAACGCGCCAGCAACAGGCGGTTGCGCTCCCCGCCGGAACAGCTCTTGACCGGCGAACGCGCGCGCTCGGGTGCAAACAGGAAATCGCCGAGATAGCTCATGATATGTTTCTTCTGCCCGGCGATCTCGACGTAATCCGAGCCCTTGCTGATAGTATCGGCCAGCGTGGCATTGTCGTCGAGCTGCTCGCGCAGTTGGTCGAAATAAGCCACTGATATTTTTGTGCCGAGTTTCACGCGTCCTTTGTCAGGCTCTAATTGGCCAAGGATGATCTTGAGCAGTGTGCTTTTGCCCGCGCCGTTGGGGCCGAGCAAGCCGATCTTGTCGCCACGCTGGATGCGGCACGAGAAATCGTCGATGATCTTGCGCGTGCCGTAGGATTTGCTGACATGCTCCAGCTCCGCCACCAGTTTGCCGGAACGTTCGCCGGTATCCACGCTCATCTCGACCTTGCCGACCTTCTCGCGGCGAGCGGCACGCTCGCGGCGTAATTGCTCCAGGCGCAGCACGCGGCCTTCGTTGCGAACGCGGCGTGCCTTGACGCCTTGGCGTATCCACACTTCTTCCTGCGCCAGCACTTTGTCGAACTTGGCATTCACCACCGCCTCGTCGCTCAACATGCGTTCCTTGATTGCCTGATAGGCGGAAAAATTGCCTGGGAAGGATGAAAGTTTGCCGCGATCCAGCTCGACGATACGCGTCGCGACGTTATCGAGAAAACGCCGGTCATGCGTGACAAACAGCACCGCACCGAGGAAGTTGTTCAGCAAGCCCTCCAGCCATTCGATCGAGGCAAAATCAAGATGGTTGGTCGGTTCGTCGAGGATCAGCACATCCGGCTCGGCCACCAGCGCCTGTGCGAGCGCAACGCGTTTGCGCTGTCCGCCGGACATTTCGCCTATGCGCTTGTCCGGATCCAAATCCAGCTTGTCGATCGTGGTCTCGATACGCGCCTCTACCTTCCAGCCATCCTGCGCTTCGAGCTGTGTCTGCAGGTGCTGCATCTCTTCGAGCAGCTTGTCGTAGTCAGCGTCCGGCTCCGACAACTGATGCGACACTTGATGGTAATCGCTGAGCAGCTTCTGCAATGCGCCCAAGCCTTTCGCCACCGCATCGAACACCGTGTCATCCGGATCCAGCACCGGCTCCTGGCTGACATAGCAGATGCGCGCGGTCGGCGCGCGCCATACCAGACCGTCGTCCAGGCTGTTATTCCCGGTACTGGCCTGCCCGGCCAACACGCGCATCATGCTGGATTTACCACCGCCGTTGCGGCCGATCAGGCCGACGCGCTCGCCCTCATCGAGTTGAAAATCGGCGTGATCCAGCAAGGCGACGTGCCCGAACGCAAGGCAAGCCTTATCTAGAGTAATGAATGGCATGATGGGGAGCTACTTTTTGGGCAGTGATGATTGATATAGGAAAGAAAATCCCACCACCCAGAAAGCCATGGACCAGTATCCAAAGGCATTGGTAAAGCCGTCCAGCACCAGATGCACATCGCGGCTCTCGATCAGGGGAAAGATGAATTGAAAAACAATAAACAGGCCGGACAGCAGGTTTCCCGCCAGTACCAGACGCTGGCCGAAACGAAAACCGCTCCCTTCCGGTTTTCCTTCGGGAGGCAACGTACCGCGAAAATGCAACACCATATACACAGCCCCAAACAGCAACAAGGCGCCCACGATGCGGCCGGGAATATCGCCCTCGTGCGTCGCAACCCCGAGCAACTCCAGCACGATGCGCCCGATCGCCGCCACCCAGCCCATCGACAGGGTCAGCGGGATAAAGAACCATGCCACAAATATATTAACTTTTTGCCACATTACGGCTTGCTCCCTGTAGTCAGTTTTTGCAGATCCTCAATGATCTCTTTGGAATGCCGTGAGGTTTCCACGCTCAAATATATTTTGCCGATATTGCCCTGCGGGTCGATCAGAAAAGTGTAACGGCGCGCGACTTTCATGAATCCCAGATTCATCAGCGCGCCATACCGCGCCGCAGTTTCCGTGGTCTTGTCTGACAGCAACGGAAACGGCAGATTGTATTTTTTGGCGAATTGCGCATGACTTGCAGTATCGTCCACACTAACGCCCACCACTTGTGCGCCAAGCCCGGTTATCTGGTGCAGGTCGTCACGAAAGGCGCAGGCTTCTTTGGTGCACCCAGGCGTATCGTCCTTGGGGTAAAAATACAGCACAAGCCACTTGCCACGATACTCCTTGAGTACATGCTGTTTGCCGTTCTGATCAGGCAGGTTGAAATCCGGCGCAGGCTTGCCCAGTTCCGGTAACTCGCCGGATCGTGCCGCACGCGCCACCACCAAAGAGGCTAACACCACCAGTGCAGCCACGATCGCAAACCATTTCATGTTGTACTCCTAAGTGATCGGTGTATGCCTGAAGCTCCACCAGCGCAGCAGCAACACGCACAGCAGCGCCAGGTTGCCGGCGAACAGGAATGCGGTACCGGCATTCCAGTAATGCCACACCGTGCCGAACAGCACGCCGGCCGGAATAGCGCTCAAGCCAACGGCGAGATGATACCAGCCAAACGCCGTGCCGCGCTCGCGCTTGTCGGCATACAGACTGATCAGGGCGCGCTCCGAACCTTCCCCCAAGCCTATCAGCAATCCGTATAGCACCGTGCATACCCACAATGTATAGTCCTGCTCTGCCTGGCCCAGCAGGATGTAACTCACCGCGTACCCCGACCAACTGACGATGGTCAGGCGCTGCATCCCGAACCTGTCCGCCATGCGCCCGCCCAGTAGCGAAGTGGCGGATTTGCACAGATTGAGCGTCGCCCACAACAGCAGCACCTGCACCAGGCTCATGCCCAGCTCGTTGCCGCGCAGCAGGATAAAAGTCTCCGACGCGCGCGCAAAGGTGAATAGCGCCAGCACCCACAGATATCGGCGCATGGTCTGCGACAGCAGCGACCAGGCCAGCGGCGCGCTCAACTTTTCCGTTTCGACTTCCAGGCGCGGCGGCTCGCGCACGCCGAAGATCAAAACCACCATAACCAGCACCCCGGGAATCGCTGACCACAAGATCACCTCGCTCACCGGCCAATGCATCCAGCTCAACGCAATGATAGCCAGCAGTGTGCCTCCCAACGCACCCGCATTATCCATCGCGCGGTAATATCCATAAGCGTAGCCGTGGATAGTCGAATGGGTGCTATCTGCCAACAATGCGTCGCGCGGCGCAGTGCGCAACCCCTTGCCGGCGCGATCCATGCTGCGCAACAGCAACAGCGCACCCCAGCCAGAAACGATGCCCAGCAGCGGGCGCGTCAGATTGGACAAGCCATAGCCCCATACCATCAACTTCTTGCGTCGCCCGTGCTTGCCATCGGAATAACGCCCTGCCCAGAGCTTGAGCAAGCTCGCTGCAGCATCCGCCACACCTTCCACCAGTCCCAGTATTACCGGCCCGGCGCCCAGCACAGTGGCAATCAGGATAGGAATGAACGGTGTCACCATCTCCGAAGCCAGATCATTCAGGAAGCTGACCAGGCCGATGGCGATCACGGTAGCAGGTAATTTCTTTCGTTTCATATGAGTTGCGTTGCGTTTAAGCTAAAATGCGCGCGTTGCTTTAGTTGGTAATTCCAATTTCTGATGGCAGGAGCACAAGGCGGCGAAGAGGAAGCGACGAAGACAGTACAATAAGTACGGCTAGGAGCTGAAAACGAAGCCAACACTAGTGATCGTTTCTATCAGGAATTGGAATAAGCTGTCCTCGTAGTTAAATGGATATAACCGGCCCCTCCTAAGGGTCAATTACAGGTTCGATTCCTGTCGAGGACACCAAATCCCCGTTTCACCCCATCCAATGCCGTCCAGAATACCGCGTATTTACTAGCTTAACGGCGCATTCATGATTCAAGCCGTTTTACCCCGTCTATTGCAATTTACCAACAATTGTTGGTAAAATTGTTGGGCAATGATTTACCAACATCATTTTTTACCAACAAAAGGGGTGCGGCCATGAAACTATCTGATCCAGCGGTAAAGAAAGCCAAACCAGAAGCCAAACCACGCAAGCTAACGGACGGTGGCGGGCTGTATGTGATGATACATCCGAACGGGGGTAAATATTGGCAACTGGCCTACCGCTTTGCTGGAAAGCAAAAGACCCTTGCCCTTGGGGTATATCCAGACGTGAGCCTAGCCCTTGCCCGTGAGCGGCGCGATGAGGCACGCAAGCTGATTGCAAATGACATAGACCCCAGCGTAGTAAAACAAACCCAAAAGCGGCAAGCCAAGATAACAGCAGCAAACACCTTTGAAGCGGTAGCGCGTGAGTGGATAGAGAATCGGTCAAACGATTGGACAGAGGGGCACAAAGCCCTGACATTGCGAACGCTAGAACAAGATGCTTTCCCTTCGCTGGGTCGCCGCCCGATTGCCGAAATCACCCCAGCCGAATTACTCGCCACCGTGAAATCTATCGAGAAGCGCGGCGCACTAGAAATAGCCAGTCGGGTGCTGCAACGATGCAGCGCAGTATTTCGTTACGGCATCGCATCGAGCAAGTGCAACAGCAACCCAGCCACGGAGTTGCGCGGCGCATTGAAAAAACCGAAACGGACGCACTACACCACGATAGAGAAAGGCGGCTTTCCTCAATTGCTGCGCGATATTGACGGCTATCAGGGCAGCCCATTTACTACTTATGTCCTGCAATTGATGGCACTGACCTTTACGCGCACCGCTGAATTGATCGAGGCTGAATGGCGCGAGATAGACTTAGACCGCGCAGAATGGCTGATACCCGCTGAACGAATGAAAATGAAACGCCCTCACCTCGTCCCGTTATCACAGCAAGCGGTAGCAGTATTAAGGGAAGTGGCGAAACTATCCGGCGACAGGAAGTATGTATTCCCGAACCGTAACGACCCAACCAAGCCAGCAAGTAATGCAATCATACTTCGCGCACTAGGGCGCATGGGCTACACGGGAAAGATGACGGGGCACGGCTTCCGCTCGGCGGCTTCCACTATACTGAACGAACACAAAACCAAATGGGGCATACACCGCGATGCAATCGAATTGCAACTCGCCCACGTTGAAAAGAACGCCAGCCGCGCAGCCTATAACTTCGCGGAGTATCTGGACGAACGCCGCGCCATGATGCAGCAATGGGCGGATTATCTGGACAAACTGAAAGCAGGCGCGGAAGTAATACTGATGCGCGCATAATTCAAGTTATCCACGCCTAGCCCGACGGGGCGAAAACGGACACCCTTATCCGCTGGCGTGGGTACGATTTAGGGGATTGCACTAAAGGGGGTGATGCAATGGATGTACTTAAACTACTAGCAAATCTCGAAATTGAAAATGAAAAGTCATGCAATGACGCATTTCAGTTTTTCATGGCTGGTGTTATTGAAAGCATTTACATTGCCACTGGCAGATACAAAGAGGAATTCCTCAAAGAGCCGCCCGACCCAGCCCCGATTATTAACTCCTTATACAAACATAGAAATGTTGCAGGACATGATGGCTCTAAAATAAGGACGTATTTTCCAATGTCTGCATTCCATGAGTACGCAGGTTATGCAAATCTACAATTAGATAACGGTGAATTTATTTCTGGGCACTTCTTTTTGGCATACATATGCGCAAGGCTTGCATTACGCCACCACGCAAGGGGGCATGCGGAAATTGCGGCACTGTATGCACACGAGGCAATTCATTGTATTAATTTCATACATTGGAGTTTTCCAAGTGAAGGTGATAGAAGACAAACTAGAACAGCACTTGCTAGGCACTCCGCATATCAAAGACACAAAAAAACTTATGCCCAGAAAGATGAAGTTATAACTTTCTGGAAAGAGCACATCCCGCCTGAAACCTCAAACGAGAAAGCTGGGGAATGGTTGAAAGATAGCTTTCCTAAATTGTCAGTTCGCAAGTTATCTGAATACGTAAGCCAAGCAAAAAAAGAAATTAAGGAGTTACCCCCTGCTGGTAAAGCGTAAGCCTTGCCAGCACCCTGCACACAATGCCAGCACATAGTCTGGTATCGGCTTCCCTTATGTGAATAATGCATGAGCATGACACACCTAGCACTGGGCTAGATGCGCATAAACCTCTATGGAGATTTATATCATGTTTAATGCATCACAACACACCCCACCATATCCCGCGCAGTTTTACCGACTGCCGCAATTGAAAGCCCGCCTGAATGTGTCCGGTTCAAGTATCTGGGCATGGGTTAAGGCTGGCAAATTCCCGAAACCGATCAAGCTATCCGAAAACTGCACCGCATGGGATGCGGCGAGCGTAGAGCAATGGGCACAAGAACGAATCGCTGCCAGCAAGGGAGAATAAATCATGCCAATCATCCCTCTCAACGAAAAATATCGTCTTGTATCTGATTATCGCTCTTGGGAACTCCAGGAAAATATTATGCGCAAACACAGAAAGACTGGAAAGCCTGTGCAAGAGTGGAGTGCTGTCCGATGGTATTCAAATCTTGAAGGCGCGTTACATGATGCTGCCGAGGTTTGCTTGCGCACATCTAAATGCGACGATATAAGCAAGGCGATTAAAGAGGTTAAAGACATCTTGGCGGGTATTAGGCAAGCCTTGGCAGGCGAGTTAAACGGCAACCAAAAGGGTAAAATATGAAAACATCTCCTTACTTTGCTTTTTATGCAAGCGATACGATGGCGGATAAACGTTATCGCTCAATGCACCTTGATGAACGCGGCCTGCTTATTTCGATGATGTGCGAGTGTTGGGTTAACAACACAATGCCTTCCGATCCCGATGCAATTGGCAAATGGTTAGGTTTTCAGAATTCGGAAATCAAGGCTGCGTTGACAGTTCGTGTCTTATCCTACTTTTTAGAGGCCAAGGGTGAGTTGACTTGCCCTGAGATTGAAAAATATCGCGAGAAGATATTGGCGCATAGAGAAAAACAATCAAAAGGCGGAAAGAAAGGCGCAAATAGAAGGTGGCGCAAGGTTTCAAGTGATGATAGCTTACCCAATAGCTCACCCAATAGGTTGACGATAGGTCGCTGGAATGAAAAGACTAGAAACGAAAAGACAAGAACCGGCTTGCCAGAGAAAGCCGTTACAAATGATCCTTGGTTAAATGAATTTGAGGCAAATGAATACTTGATAGCGTCGAAGGGAAGTTAGGTTTTGTGATTGACCTTTAGCCAAAAAAAGAGCAGTCTGTCAGTCGGTCTGAAGTCACATACCTATGGTGATGCAGCCACCACTCAAAGCTGCAAAATTATTGGGGGGTTAAAATGAAAACACGATTACTGTTTGCTTTCCTTTTTGCAGCTAGCCCAGCACTTGCCGATAACACTGGCCGGATCTATATCGCAGGTGATTTAGGTTCGGCCACATATAGCAACATGTCTCCATTTCCAAATCCGGGTGTTATCCGAATCGCGGTTGGTTCGCATTTGACGCCCAACATAGCAGCAGAAGTGGGTTATTCCAAGTTTGGTGATTCCACCGTTACCGTTCCAGGAGGTTCTGCTACGGTTACCGCTAGTGCTTTTCAAGTTGCCGCAATCGGCAGTGTTCCGCTAAATCCACAATTTGGCTTACTCGGCAAACTGGGGTTCTCCAAAAACAGCGCAGAAGGGACTAGTACATTCATGCCAAGTATCAGCACTTCAAAGAACAGCATCATGTTTGGAGTAGGTGCGGAATATCACATGAGTTCTGAAGTCAGTTTTAGGGCTCAATATGAAAATTATGGAGATTTTGAAAGCGCCCCCGACCCAATGAAAGCAACAGCATTATCCTTCGGCGTGGTTATCAACTTTTAAGATTTTTGTTTAATGGTAGCCAAAGGTTTGCAAACAACAACAGGTTTTCGGGGTGATTAATTACAGGGGCAGGTGAAAGCCACATACTGGTTTTGCTAGATAGTATGGCAAGGATGTACCTTGCCCCCACCTTACCCATAATCCGCATTTAATTTGGCAGCAATTACACTGGCTATTCTATTGTATACGCGCACGCGCGAGTGGGTCACTTAAATAGCGCCCCATTTCAAGTGGCAGCTCTGCCGGACATATATTATCTCTGCACATCCAACTTTGCGGTCTATTTGCTTAACCACTGACAAATGATTCACTTCCCACTCATTGTGCAACGCAAGAAGCCACTGTACGATTTGTTTGCGCATAATGCGCGGTTCTGGTTTTTTAATCCAGATAACCAATACAACAAGGAGATGACAATGAAAGCTTCTAAAGGATTTATGTTGGCGGCTGCGCTAATCAGCGTTTCACTTCCAACACCTGCAACAGCAGAGCTTAATTACGATGCTATTTCACTCGGCTATGGGACGATATCCGAAAGTGGTTGGCCCGATATGACAGTGTATCTTTTTGGAATTACAAAAAGCATCTCTAACAATGCTTTTGTTGGGGCATCCTATGAAAGAGACACTCAGCCAACTGGTACGGGATTTGGGGATATCACAGGAAGTTCTTTTGCATTAGATATTGGGTACCATACGCCACTTAAGGAAAATACTGATCTAATATTTTCTGGCGGTTTAATGAACGGCAGCGCCGATTTTGCGGGGATATCTGCAAGTTCAAATGGTTATCATCTATCTGCTGGAATTAGAGCCGAACTGGCACCAAAACTGGTAGGTGAGGTTGGCTTCGGTTATGCAAATACCAACACAAGCATTCTTGGATCAACATCAACTACAACTAGCACTGGTTTAAATGCGTCAATCGGTTTTAGGGTAACACCAGAGTTAGAATTAATTGCAGCAATAGGCTCTGCTACGCATACACCTCAAGCTGGTGGAAGTTACTCTACTAGCCTGTTAGGTTTTGAGGCAAAAATTTATTATTAAATCTTTCCGTATTACCAACCCATCTGGAAGCCCAAGTACATTGGGTTTTCTTTAATGGCACATGCCCTTAAAATACGTGGACATACGGCAAACAACCATGTTCCACTACCCCCCCGCCTGCCGCAAAATACCCCCCATAGTGTTTGTAAGAGTGAACTAGGTTTTACAAATATTCAAAAAATTCATTTTGTGAATAGAGGCGGGTACATCAATATCCAACTGTTGAGCCTTACCCTCCCCCCCCGTTGATCCTTGCTACAATCTTGCGTAATTGTCGGAAGGATAAGCATGGCAACGATGCATAAACAATCGACTGAGGAAGCTATAAAGCAGGCAGCAGAAGGCCTGCGCAACACCGGCGCGGCTTTCGTAGCATTCCAGTTTGATGATGAATGGTATGAAATAGCCTATCCATTCCGAAAGGCTAAGAGAATATGCGGCGCAAGGAAAAAGACTGGCGAAAGGTGCAGAAGTAAAGCCTTGCATCGTGGCGACAAGTGCAAGTTTCATGGCGGCTTATCTACTGGTGCAAAAACCCCTGAAGGTAAAGCAAGGGCGCTTGCAGCATTGAGGGAGGGTCAGGCTCGGTGGATAGCTGAGAAATCCCACAGGACGCACTCATAACGCCTGCGCACACACCTGCGAGGTTTAGCAAGTCCCACAAAAGCCCTCACCTGAAACTACTTTGCCGTGTTACCAAAATCATAATAATCACGTAGTCATAACGCACCTGCACACACCCGCGAGGTAAACCTGAAGTCATAACGCACGCACACGCCCGCATAGTGCAACTGAGCAATTAAATTTTTTGCGCTACAGAAAAACATCATAAGGGGCATCGTCAGGAAAGACCTTGAGAACCCTGACAACACCGGGGGCATATATTCTGATTAAAGGATGTATCCCCTACGGCATAAAACGGGATAAATCGGGGATGGATATTAAATCGTATGCGTGAAGGGTTTAACGGCCATAGGCGATCAATAACCCCCTACCCATCAAGCCCTAGCGGCTAACAATTGTTGGTAAAACTGTTGGTAAATGCTTAAAACAAAAACAAATATCCCGCTAACTTATTGGCTCTCAGTCAATTGTTTGTAGTCTGTCGAGGTTCCCGCTTTACATGTTGATACGCAGCGCTTGTTTTTCTGTTCTGGCACATGCACTTGCCATCCCGACCTAACCCACAGCCTGCATTGAGATCGCCGCAGCTCTACCGTTTATCTGTCTGCCCGGAACTCTTTTGCATTATCCCCCTCTGAATCATGCCCGTCGCTGCACCGCGCAGCAAAACTAAGCTTGAACGGGTGTTATTTCCAATAACCAAAGGAGTGCAAAGTATGAAAAGAGCTTATTCCGCAGTAAAAGAAACGATCGCACGATTCGTGCGCTGGGTCATCGCAGGTGTAATCTCCCTCATCGTAGCGCTGCCCACCCTCGGTTCTTTCAGCACTTCAGTATAGCGTTGTTCGTGTAGTCCCCAGGGACCGCGCCGGTTTTTAACCTTTTATCCGGCGCGGCACCCCTCTCAGCCTTAGCCCGATTTCTCCGTATTTCCAATCCACCCCGCATCAAATCACCCTGTCGTTCCCGCCGTCGATCGGTATCTGCGCGCCGGTAATCTTGGCGAACAGCGCGCCGCACATTTCCGCGATCAGCTCGGCGACATCCTTGCTGGTGACCTCTTCGTGCAGCACGTTGTTGCGCTTGTAGTCGTCGATGCTCATGCCGTAATGTTTGGCGCGCTGTGCCAATACTTCCGGTGTCCAGATGCCGGTATCGAACACCGCGTTCGGGTGCACCAGGTTGATCCTGATCTTATCGTTACCCCACTCCAGCGCGGCGACGCGCGCAACCTGAGTCATCGCCGCCTTGGACGCGGAATAGGCCACCGCGCCGGGACCGGGCGCGGGAACGTTCTTGGAACCGTTCACCACCACGCGTCCATAGCGCGGGGCATTTTTCAACAGGGGATGCGCTTCGCGCATGATGGACAGATTGGAATCCAGATTGACCGCCATCACCTTGCGCCACTCTTCATCGGACAGCACTTCGATCTTCTTGCCGCCGGGGAAGATGCCCGCGTTCAGCACCAGCATGTCCAGACCGCCGTAGCGGCGCAGAGTCTGCTCGATAACGCGCCTGATATCCTGGGTCGAGGTCAGGTCGGCGACGATGCCGAGATAATCTTCACGATTGCCAAACAAATTCTCGACTGCCGGATTGATGTCCACCGCCACCACCGCCGCGCCGCGATCCAGAAACGACTGCACGCAGGCCTTGCCAATGCCGGACGCAGCACCCGTCACCACCGCGACCTCGCCCGCGAACGCTTTGGGCGCACCGGCCTTCTTCAGTTTTGCCTGTTCGAGGTCCCAGTATTCCACGCGAAACAGGTCGGCCTCCCCCAGCGCCTGATATCCGCCCAATGCCTCACCGCAAAGAATGATGTCTTCGGTATGTGTGTAGATATCCTCGATGATCCTGGTGTCGCGTGACGAACGCCCCGCCGCGACCAGCCCGAATTCCGCATCTACTATCACGCGCGGCGCCGGGTCGAGCATCGTCAGCGGCTGTAGTGAAGATTTTGAATTCCGCTCGTAGTATTGTTTGTAGGCTTGCGCATAGGCAACCACATCGCGCCCGAACATCGGCACGCGCTTGGTGCGTATCACGTGATCCGGCGTGGCCGGGCCGCGCTGCGAAATGCCGACGGCTTTGGGATGGCGCGCAAACGCCAGCGCACTTGCACTCGAACAGGTACGCAGCAGCATCGGAAAACCGGCGGCTGTCGAGACCTGTTTGCGCAAAGCCGCCAGCGCCAGCCAGTCTGCCTCGGGTTTGATGTCCTTCGCCGCCGCAATAGGCGCGTGCTTTTCCAGATACGCATCGGCGCGCCCGACCAGTTCTATCATCCGTTCGTAGGATTGCTTTGCGGTATCGCCGAAGCTGAAGATGCCGTGGTTCATCAGCACCATGCCTATGGTGCGCGCGTTCGCCTGCTTCGGGTATTCCGCTGCGCACAATTTCGCGAGATCGAATCCCGGCATCACATAAGGCAGCACGATCACCTGGTCGCCGTAGATCTCGCGGATGCGCGCCTCGCCATTGGATGTATTGGTGATCGCGATGATGGCGTCGGCGTGGGTGTGGTCGACGAAACGGTGCGGGATCAGCGCATGCAGGATCGCCTCGACCGAAGGCGCGGGAGAATTCGGGTCGAGCGACGCCAGCTTCAATTCGCGCGCCATGTCGAGGTCGGACAACTGCGCGAGCCCGGCCAGTTTGAGCATCGAATCCATGCGCACCGCTACGAAATCTTTTTGTTCTATGGTCGCAAGATCGGAACCGCTGCCCTTCACATACAGCGTCTCGATGTCGTCGCCGAAGATGTCCTTCCATTTGCCCTTCACCGAAGTATTGCCGCCGCCATGCAGCACCAGGTCCGGGTTCGCGCCGAGCAGGCGCGAGGTGTAGACACGCTCGGCCAGATAGCCTTGGTGCTGCTTTGCTTCGGTGTCGTTCCAGAGGTTCTTAATCATGTGCTTCCATTCGTTATCTTAAAATCTGCATCGCGCCCGCATCCGCCTTCACCACGCCCTTTTCCGTGATGAGTGCCGTCACCAGCCGCGCCGGTGTCACGTCGAAACCATAGTTCGCAGCCTTCGATCCCTTGGGCGTCACCTGCACGCTGCGCACCTGCCCGTCGTCGCACAGCCCGGAAATGTGTGTCACCTCTTCCGCCACGCGTTCCTCGATGGGTATCTCCTTCACGCCGTCCCGTATCGTCCAGTCTATCGTCGGCGTGGGCAGCGCGACATAGAACGGCACGCCGTTGTCATGCGCGGCCAGTGCCTTGAGGTAGGTGCCGATCTTGTTGCACACATCGCCCGTCGCGGTGACGCGATCGGTGCCGACGATGCACAGATCCACCCTGCCGTGCTGCATCAAATGCCCGCCGGTGTTGTCCGCTATCACCGTGTGCGGCACGCCGTGCTGGCCCAGCTCCCAGGCGGTGAGGCTCGCGCCTTGGTTGCGCGGGCGCGTCTCGTCCACCCACACGTGCAGCGGAATGCCCGCGTCGAATGCCTTGTAGATCGGTGCCAGCGCCGTGCCCCAGTCCACTGTCGCCAGCCAGCCCGCGTTGCAGTGGGTGAGTATATTCACTGTAGCTTTCTTCTTGTCCCCGACTTTGTTTTGATAGGCCGCGCGGATCAACTTTGCGCCGTGTTCGCCGAGGCTGGAACAAATCTCCACATCCTCGTCGGCGATGCGCGCCGCCTCAGTCCAAGCTGCCGCAGCGCGTTCACCTTCCGGCAACGGCGCGAGGAACGCGCGCATCCGCTCCACACCCCAGCGCAGGTTCACTGCCGTCGGCCGCGCCTTGAGCAGCATGTCGCAGCTCGCCTTCAGCGCCGCATCCGAAGCGTGATCCTTCATCGATAGCGCCACGCCATATGCCCCGGTCACGCCGATCAGCGGCGCACCGCGCACCTGCATGTCCTTGATCGCGCGCTCGGCATCGCGCATCGTTTCGAGCTGCAGCGTGATGAAGATGTGCGGAAGCCTGGTCTGGTCGATGATCTCCACCGCCGTGTTGTCGGCGGCGGGCCAAATGGTGCGATAGGGGGTGCCGTTGATTTTCATAAGATATTTTCATCGGTAGGTTGGGTGGAGCCTAGCGATACCCAACAAAAATAACGATGGGTATCGCGTTGCTTAACCCATCCTACACTTGCTCCAAAGTATCACTACTTCGCTCTTAGTCACCTTCAAACTCGCACAGCGCAAAAACTTTGTGTCCATGTTTCTCCAAACGGGCGCGTCCACCGATGTCCGGCAGGTCGATGATGAAGCAGCATTCGACTATCTTGCCACCCATCTTGGCTATCAGCGTGCAGGCGGCTTCGGCGGTGCCGCCGGTGGCGATCAGGTCGTCGACCAATAGCACGCGGTCGCCTTTCTGGATCGCGTCGGTGTGGATCTCGATGCGGTCGGTGCCGTATTCAAGCTCGTAGTCGTGGCCTATGGTCTCGGCGGGCAGCTTGCCTTTCTTGCGGATC
>Ga0224495_10001799_pt1 | contig 14689 bp, 14 predicted proteins | sample SF_Jul11_sed_USG_FD_168128 | JGI IMG/M metagenome (GOLD analysis project Ga0224495, IMG submission 168128) | Sediment microbial communities from San Francisco Bay, California, United States - SF_Jul11_sed_USGS_4_1 | ecosystem: Environmental > Aquatic > Marine > Sediment | place: USA: California... | reverse complement strand
TGGAAAGAACGAGACAGGAATATGCGCAAAGCATTCCGCTGCGATGTGGATCTGGCCGGCAAACACATAGCACTGGTTGATGATGTGATGACCACCGGAGCAAGCCTGAATGCGCTCGCTGACGCAGCATATCTCAGGGGAGCGAAAAAAATCAGCGCGTGGGTGGTGGCAAGAACCCTGCCGCGAAATCACTAACAGCCCCGCCCCATTAAGAGCGCTCAAGCCTGCTGTTAATTGCCGGCGTGGCTGCCAGTACTTATCACCTCGGCAATCGTAGTGTGGCCCTGGCGCATCAGTTCAACCGCGTGATCGTTAAGCGATTTCCCGCGCATTTGCCGGTTCAATTCCTGCATGAATTGATTGGCGCCATCTTGAGCAGCCGCTTCGAGCAATTCGCGGTTCATCTCCAGCATTTCATATGCGCCAACACGACCGCGATAACCGGTGTTGAAGCAACGCGGACACCCGCGTCCGTGCATCAAACCATTCTGCTTCCCGGAAGTCATGCCTTTGGCTTTTAGCCATTCGCTTTCCTGCTGGCTGGGAACATGCGGCTCCTTGCAGTCTGCGCATACGCGGCGCAACAGGCGCTGCGCGACTACAACTTGCACCGCAGAGGCCACCATAAAGCGCGGCATGCCCATATCCACCAGCTGGAACATTGCGTCGGCAGCATCATAGGCAAACATGGTGGACAACACCAGGCGGCCGGACTTTGCAGCCCGCAATGTGATCTGCGCGGTTGCCGCATCACGCAAATCACCTATCAATACCACATCCGGATCCTGCCGCAGAATGGAGTGCGACACGCGCGAAAAAGTCAGGTCTGCTTTTTCATTGACCTGCACTTGGTTGATGCCTGGGAACCGGTATTCCACCGGATCCTCAACGGTGATGATTTTCTTGTTGGTGGAGCTGATTTCGGAAATCATGGAATAGAGTGTAGTCGTCTTGCCGCAATCGGCAAGGCCGGCCACCAGAATCATTCCATTGCCGTCATGGATAATTTCACGCAAGCGTTTCAGCATATCGGCAGGCATGCCCAGCTTATCCAGACCAAGCAGCATTTCATCCTGACGCAGCAAATGAATCACCACCGATTCCCCGTTCTGGGTTGGCATGATAGATAAATGTACATCCACTGCCCGTCCTCCCACCTTCGAACTGAAGTGCCCCTCTAGTGGCAGTCGGTTCTCCGACGCATCCAGCCCGGCCATCCACTTTAAACGAGACATTAGCCTGGAACCCAACTTATGGTCTGCTTCGCTCTTCAGTTGCAATTTGCCGTCAATGCGAAAACGCACCACCAGCTTGCCGGCTTGCGGCTCAATGTGAATATCGGATGCATTTTGTTCCATGGCATCGTCAAACATAGCCAACAGGAATTTCACTGCCGAAACATCTTCCGCTCCGACCGTACCAGCTAATGTTCCCAAATCAGCCGGGGCGCCACCGGCATCCTCACTGTATACGGGGTTCAATCCGGTGATTTCCTCGGTTCGCCGGTAGCCGCGATCTATGCTTTCCAGCAACTGGCCTTCAGTGACCACCGCCACTTCGATATCTCGCTTGACGATGGATGCTATTTCATCGAAAGCAGGCAAATCGGTGGGGTCGGCCATGCCTATCAGCAGCTTGCCATTGCGGTCTTCCAGCACGATCGCGCCTAAACGCCTCGCCTGGCTCTCCGGCAACAGGCGCACCTCGCCAAGCTTGAGGTGAAAATTTTTCAGATTTATGTAGGGAATACTGAGTTGCTGGGCAAGAGCCCTGGATATATTTTCCTCGGTGACAAAAGTGTTATCCACCAACACTCGTCCCAATTTGCGCCCGGTACGTTTTTGCTGGTCGAGCGCGTACTCGAGTTGATCTTGCGAAATGAGTTTTTGCTGTACCAGCAAATCGCCTAAGCGGACTTTCTCCAGACGCGCCATAATTCCCCCTGTTCAGTTATTTGCGGCATGACTTTCGCTGTAGCGGAAGTTAGCCTTTTTTTCAGATGGTGACAAGGACTTAGCGGGATTTTTAATGTTTCATGTGATCCTTTACCAGCCGGAAATTCCTCCCAATACCGGCAATATCATCCGCTTGTGTGCCAATAGTGGCTGCAGCTTGCATTTGATCAAACCGCTCGGCTTCGCACTGGAGGACAAACAACTGATCCGCGCAGGGCTGGATTATCACGAATACGCGTCGCTACAAGTGCACAACTCATTGGCGGATTGCCTGTCGGCATTCGTTTCTGAACGCGTGTTCGCATTCACCACAAAGGGAGCGCAGGCATTCCACCAAATAAGCTATCAGGCAGGAGACGCATTCCTGTTCGGCCCGGAAAGCCGCGGTTTGCCCGCCGCAGTGCTGGCCGAATTCGATGCTGGTCGGCGCGTGAGGATTCCGATGCTGCCCGGCAGCCGCAGCTTGAATCTATCCAACACGGTAGCTGTAGCAGTATTCGAAGCGTGGCGGCAATCCGGGTTCAAAGGCGCGTAGATCAATTCGCAGGGGCACAACCAGCGTCCCCTGCTAGTCATCCCTGAGAAATATCTGCAGCAAGTCATTCAGAAATCTCTGTCCATGCCGTGTCGGAGCGATGCGCTGATGGTCCCTGCGCAACAATCCGCGCCGCACTGCTTCATCCAGTTCGCGCTGAATGCCAAGCAGCGGCAAACCGGTACGTTCACTGAATAGCATGCTGGCATATCCTTCATTCAGGCGCAGGGCGTTCATCATGAACTCGAAACCCAGCTCGTCCCGGCTGACCTGGTGTTCGGTCTGGATAGGCGCGCCTATGGCAATCTGTTGCATATACGCCTGCGGCTGCTTGTAGCGCATCTGGCGTATTACTTTATCGGGAAAGCTCAGCTTGCTGTGCGCTCCCGCGCCTATACCCAGATAATCGCCGAATTGCCAGTAGTTGAGATTGTGTTTGGCGCGTCTCCCGGGCAACGCAAACGCGGAAGTCTCGTAATGCTGATAACCTGCGACTTCCAGAATTTCCTCAAGGCGCTGTTGCATGTCGCTGCTTGCATCATCATCAGGCAACCGAGGCGGATTGCGGTAGAACAGCGTGTTCGGTTCCAGCGTCAGGTGATAACAGGACAGGTGTTGCGGCGCAAAAGACAGCGCAACCATCACATCCTGCAGCGCTTTTTCGACCTTTTGGCCTGGTAGCGCATACATCAGGTCAAGGTTGATGTTTTCGAAATGAAGCTGCGCAATATTGATTGCTCGCCGGGCTTCATCGGCTGTATGGATGCGCCCCAGCGCTTGCAGATACGTGTCGTTGAAACTCTGGATACCCATCGACAGGCGGTTCACCCCTGCCTCGCGATAGGCCGCAAAGTGACCCGCTTCGACCGTACCGGGATTGGCTTCCAGCGTGATCTCGGCATTTATATCCAGCGGTATCAGCATGCGCACGCTGCGCAGAATCTCCGCAATGCTTTCGCCATTCAACAAACTGGGCGTGCCGCCGCCGAAAAACACCGTGTAAACCTTGCGCCCCCAAATCAGCGGCAAGGCCAGCTCCAGATCGCGGATCAACGCCGCGATATATTCTAATTCCGGGAACGCTCCGCGCACCTCATGCGAATTGAAATCGCAATACGGACATTTACGCACGCACCAAGGAATGTGGATATACAGCGACAGCGGCGGCAAAGCCTGTAAATTTACGGCTTGAGACTTGAGAAAAACCGGCTGCAGCGGGTGGCTTGTCATGATTTGTAGTGATATTAAGGCATGCCGAACCGGCCAGCTCATTTCCAAAGGCGAGCGAAACGGGTGCCCGGCCGGATGTATGTTGACTTACAATACCGTGTCGGCAAGTTCCCTGCACCGCTGTATCGCCGATACTTTATACGAATTAATTGCACAAGGGTAATAACATGATCCATTCCCCCGAGATTCTCAAAGTACTAGAATCAGCCCCGCTATTCCTTGGGATACCCGGTAACTTGCTCGCCAAACATTTAAGCGAGTTCAGGCTGCACCCCATGAGTGCCGGCCAGATTCTGTTGACTCCCGGCCAGACTAACAACACGATCTACATCATCCTTAGCGGACGCCTAAGCATCCAGCCAAAGGAATTCGAAGTAGAGCCAATTGCCATTCTGGGCGTGGGTGAGTGTGTCGGTGAAATGTCCATGCTTGGCGATGCGCCTGTTTCGGCTTTCGTCATCGCCGCCACAGACTGCAAATTGCTTGCGGTCGATCATGCAGCCATATGGGAACTAATCAACAGCTCTCATGCAGCCGCACATAACATGTTGAACATACTAACCAGCCGCATACGCAACACCAACCTGATTGCAGCTGAAAGCCTCGAACACCAGCATGGATTTTCAGGAAATTCGCTAGTGGATGAATTGACCGGACTTTACAACCAGCACTGGACGCAGGAAAAATTTGACCGCCATTTGCGTCGCAACCTCATGGGCAAAAAACCAAGCTGTCTGTTGCTGTTGGAGATGGATCAGTTCAAGGAATTTACCAGGAGACACGGGCAACTCGGCGGCGATCAAGCGCTACGGGATATCGCTCACACGATATTGTCCTGTCTTCGCCCGGACGACCAAGCTGGACGCCACAGCGGTGAGAAATTCGCGATTTTTCTGTCGGGCACAACGCTAACCGATGCGAACACTGCGGCAGAAAGGCTCAAAGCAGCGGTTAACCAATCTCCGGTCGTACTGCCCAGCGGAGATGCATTGCCGTCAATTACCGTATCCATAGGTATCTGCCAGGCTCGTCAGGACGACACTTTGGTCAACCTGTTCGTTCGCACCGACGAAGCACTGCAGCTTGCCAAGGAAATCGGCGGCAACTGCTCAAAATCGGCAGCGTAATTCCGATTTGCATTAGGAAGTGGCACAAGGCAGCACATTTAGCGCGGATAGGAGCCGAAGACGAAGCCAACGCAGTGATCGTTTCTAAATTTTCTAATGAGAACCGGAATAAAATCCGGAGCGCCACCTCCATCGCCAGGGTTTCACCCCTGCATTGCTTGCAGCTTTTCCAGCAGAACCCTTAACGCCTTGCCTCTATGGCTGAGGACATGCTTCTTTTCGCGATCCAGTTCTGCACTCATTTTACCCAACTCAGGTAGCCAGAACAGCGGGTCGTAGCCAAAGCCACCGTCACCTCGCTCCTCGTGCGCAATCTCGCCGTGCCATGCGCCTTCCGCGACCAGCGGTTGCGGATCTTCGGCATGCTGCATCAACACCAGCACGCAGTAGTAATGCGCACGGCGATCCAACACTCCTTGCATATCCCGCAGCAGTTTTTCGTTGTTGCGTAGATCAGACTTGGGATTATCTCCCGCATAGCGCGCAGAAAGCACACCGGGCGCGCCACCCAGCGCAGTGACGCAGATGCCCGAATCGTCTGCCAGTGCGGGCAGGCCGCTCAAATAACTGACGTGCCGCGCCTTGGCCAGCGCATTTTCGATGAAGGTTGGGTGGGGTTCTTCCGCCTCTCCGATACCGAGCTGCGCCTGCGTCAGCACCTCGATGCCGAGCGGCTGCAACAAAAACTGGAATTCACGCAGCTTGCCGGGATTATTGGAAGCGATAACAAGTTTTTGCATTCGCCTATTCTAACAAAGTGGCGCATGCAAGGAGCGGGCCCGGCCCGCAATTTCATGATTGCGAACAGCATCGCAATTCCAGCGCGACACCAACTCTCGCGCCAATTAATCCTTCTCCAGCGCTGTCCGCTGCATCACGATCAACTTTGCAATGCCGCCCTTGGCCAGTTCCAGCAGGGCATCCATCTCTTCGCGGCTGAACGGATGACCCTCGGCGGTGCCCTGCACTTCGACGAAATGGCCGCTACCCAGCATCACCACATTCATGTCGGTATCGCATCCGGAGTCTTCGCGGTAATCCAAGTCCAGCACCGGTGTACCCTGGTAGATACCGACTGAAATTGCGGCAATGTAGTCCTTGATCGGGGATTCCTTGATCAACCCCTTGCCGAGCAGGTCTCTCACCGCATCGAACAACGCCACGAATGCGCCTGTGATGCTGGCGGTGCGGGTTCCACCATCGGCTTGGATTACGTCGCAATCGATCTGTATGGTGCGTTCACCCAGTTTTTTTAGATCGACCACGGCACGCAGGCTGCGCCCGATCAGCCGCTGGATTTCCTGGGTGCGGCCGGACTGCTTGCCCTTGGCCGATTCGCGATTCATGCGCTCACCGGTGGAACGCGGCAACATGCCATATTCAGCTGTGACCCAGCCTTCACCACTGCCTTTTTTATGCGGCGGCACACGCTCCTCGACACTGGCCGTGCAGATGACCTTGGTGTCGCCGCACTCGATTAAAACCGAACCTTCGGCGTGTTTAATATAGCTGCGGGTGATGCATATCTCACGCAACTGGTTGGGCAATCTCAGGCTGGGCCGCATGGCTGTATACGGAGTAATAGAGTGGTCGAAATATTATTAAACTGACAAGATGCGGAAAACCGGCACTGCAGTGTCCTGTGCAATTTCCCCGTCGCCCCAACGCATTGCCACGCCGGTGATGTTATCTGAACGTCCGTTTTCACGCTCCAAGGCACGCACGATCAGAGCATCCAGCACCTCTTGCACCGGGCGTGAAGTGAAAGAATCGACCAGCTCCTTTTCAGTAAACGGCCCCCATAGACCATCGCTACCGAGCAACAGAATGTCGCCTGATTGCAATGCGAGCGGTCCACCCGGCTCCATATAAAATATGTCGTCTATACCCCCCAGACAATTGGTGATCTGATTGCGGTGGGGATGAACACGCGCTTCTTCGAGGTTTATCACGCCAGAGTCGAGCCACTGGGACACGATAGAGTGATCATGCGTCCTGGTTAACACTGCACCATTGCGCAACAGGTAAAGCCGTGAGTCTCCGGCGTGCCCCCAGTACAACTTGCCATCCTGCACCAATGCGGCCACGCAAGTCGACCCGGGAAAGCCGCCCAACCCCATTTTGTGTGAAAAATCCATGATGCGCTCGTGGGATATCTTCATAGTATCGACGAGAAAGACCGTTGGATCTGCTATATGAGGCAGCGCCTGCTGAACAAACGAAGTGGCAAATGTATCGATGATGGCAGCCGCTGCCAACTCGCCTTTCAAATGCCCCCCCATGCCATCTGCCAGCACCATAACCAGCGCATCACTACTGTAGCCATAGGCGGCTCGATCCTGGTTGGATTTACGATTACCAACGTTGGTGGCCTGATGTATGGAGAAATTCATGTAAGTATAGGGTGCATCAAATAATGTTATAGGATGCAATCGTAATATAATGCGGCGCTCCAGCACAGCATTTTTTTCGGGGGCCCCACCATGATCCTGAGCATGACCGGATATGCCAGCGCCAGCATTGAGCTCAACAGTGGCTCATTAACGCTGGAACTACGCGCCGTTAACCATCGCTATCTGGATATCCAGTTCCGCATGGCCGATGAACTGCGCAGCCTTGAAAATTCTTTGCGTGAGGCTATTTCCGCACAGTTACAGCGCGGCAAGGTGGAGTGCCGCATCAACTATGTCGCTCGAACCACCCAAGTCGCCACCTCGCTGAACCCCGATTTACTGCAAAAGCTAGCCGTGTGGAACAAGGAGGTACAGGCTGTGCTGCCCGATGCAAAATCCCTGAATGTGGCCGATGTACTGCGCTGGAGCGGCATGCTGGAAACGCCCACCGCTGCTGACGACGAGTTGCGCGCCGCCCTGCTCAACCTGCTGCAAACCGCGCTGCATGAATTCTCCGCTGCACGTGCCCGCGAAGGCGAGAAGCTTAGGGATTTCCTGTTACAGCGCGTGAACAAGATTGAAGCATTACGTACCAGCGTAACCCCTCATGTGCCTGATGCAATCGCCGCGTATGAGCAAAAGATCGCCGCACGACTGCGCGACGCAATGCAAAATCTCCCGGCGAATGATACTTTGGATGATCGCATCCGACAGGAGATCACGTTATTCGCCGGCAAGATAGACGTGGATGAAGAGCTATCCCGGCTGGCCAGCCATCTCGCCGAAATGCGCCGCATCCTTTCCCATGGCGGTGCGGTGGGAAAGCGGCTGGACTTTTTGATGCAAGAGCTGAACCGCGAAGCCAACACCCTCGGATCAAAATCGGTAGATGCGGAAGTATCGCGGAGCGCGATGGAGATGAAAATACTCATCGAGCAGATGCGCGAACAGATTCAAAATCTGGAGTAGCATTCCATTTCAGTTTGTTCTATAGCCCGCATTGGGCCTGGCCGCGGATGGGTGCAGGACGCAGCACACAGCCTTGAGCTCAGCCATGACACGGTACGCGAAGCGGTGGGAGCGGGAAGGGCCGCCTGAACACCCCTCGCAAGCAACTGTTCGCATAACCAGCGGCCCGGTCAGCATCTTTGTGATGCCCCAGTAGAGTGGCCGCATAGCTGCGGGCGCATTGCTGCGTTGCATTCCGCTTGTGTAGAATGACTGCATTACACAATGCACGTCTTGAACTGCATCCCGCAGGCAAGCGGCGCAGAAAATAAACCATACTGGAATAGACTCTAACATGTCTGGAAATTTATTCATCGTCAGCGCGCCTTCAGGTGCCGGGAAAACCAGCCTGGTGCATGCATTGCTCGACATCAATCCGCACATCGACCTGTCGGTTTCCTACACTACTCGTAGTCCACGTCCCGGCGAACAGGATGGCAAGGATTATCATTTCGTCAGCCGCGATATATTTCTCGCAATGGCGAAACGCGGCGAGTTTCTGGAAAGCGCCGAAGTCTATGGCAACCTTTATGGCACATCGCAGACATGGATCAGCCAGGAAAACGCCAAGGGACGCGATGTTCTGCTGGAGATCGACTGGCAAGGTGCGGCGCAAGTACGGCGATTGTTTCCGAAATGCATCAGCATCTTCATTCTCCCTCCTTCGATGAAAGCGCTGGAACAACGCCTGAAAGGGCGCGGCAAGGACAATGATGCGGTGATCGCCAAGCGCATGGCAGCGGCCAGTGCAGATGTCGCACATGTCTCCGAGTTCGATTATGTTATTATCAACGACAACCTGGACGAAGCGTTGCGTGAACTCAATGCGGTGGTGCTTTCCGCCAAACTGATATGCGCAAAGCAAATGGCACGTCATCAGGCCTTAATCAATCTGTTACAGAAACCGGAGTAAACATGGCTCGTATTACCGTAGAAGAATGTCTCACGCAAATCCCCAACCGTTTCGAACTGACGCTGGCTGCCGCCTATCGCGCACGCCAGTTATCAAATGGTGCTGCGCATCTGGTTGAGAGCAGCAAGGACAAGCCCACCGTCATCGCCCTGCGTGAAATCAGCGAGGGCAAGGTAGGCAAAGAAATACTCAATCGCGGCCAGGCATAATCAACGTGGTTTTAAGGGTGCCTCCAGGAAATCAGAGTTCGCCCAAATGCAAGGCGTGGAAAAGGAGCAAGCTGGCATCCCGCTTGGCGGATGCCCGTAAATCCGGGTTTTTAGAGGTACCCTTGAATGGCCGACGCAGATTTACTGATAGAGGAGCTTTCCACCTACCTTAAGCCCAAGGACGTCGATCACGTCCGTGTGGCAATCGAATTCAGCCGTGAAGCGCATCAAGGCCAGATGCGCCAGTCCGGTGATCCCTACGTTTCCCATCCAATTGCCGTTGCGCGCATCCTTGCCCCGCTTCACATCGATGTTCAGGCGATCATCGCCGCACTATTGCACGACGTAGTCGAAGATACCGAGGTCACTACCGGACAGGTCGCGGAAAATTTCGGCAAGCCCGTCGCAGAACTGGTCGAAGGGCTGAGCAAACTGGACAGGATCCAGTTCGAGACCCGCGAAGACGCTCAAGCGGAAAACTTCCGCAAGATGTTGCTGGCAATGGCGCGCGATGTTCGCGTCATTCTGATCAAACTGGCCGATCGCCTGCACAACATGCGCACACTGGGCTCCGTGTCTCGTGAAAAGAGCGAGCGTATCGCTCGCGAAACCATGGAGATCTATGCGCCGATTGCCAACCGACTTGGATTGAATGACCTTTACCGGGAATTGCAGGATCTGAGTTTCAAGTATCTTCATCCCAATCGCTATGCCGTGCTATCCAAGGCACTCAAGGTCGCGCGCGGCAATCGCCGTGAAGTACTCGGCAAAATACTCGAGACGGTACGCCAACGCCTTGCCGAGCAACACATCGAGGCGGACGTCACCGGCCGAGAAAAAAATATCTACAGCATCTACAAGAAAATGCAGAGCAAGTCGCTGGCCTTTGCCGAGGTTCTGGATATCTATGGCTTTCGTGTATTGGTGAACGATTTTGCTTCATGCTACGTGGCACTGGGGGTGCTGCATGGTTTATACAAACCGATACCGGGAAAGTTCAAGGACTATATCGCCATTCCCAAAATGAACGGTTACCAGTCGCTGCACACCACGCTGTTCGGACCTTTCGGCACACCCATCGAGATACAGATACGCACCCACGATATGCACCGCATCGCTGAAGCAGGTGTCGCTTCACACTGGCTGTACAAGAGCAGTCACGATTCGATTAACGATCTGCACAAAAAAACACATCAGTGGTTGCAGGATTTGCTGGAAAGTTTGAGCCAAAGCAGCGATTCTTCAGAATTTCTTGAACACCTCAAGGTGGACCTGTTCCCCGACGAAGTCTATGTATTCACGCCTAAAGGCAAGATACTTTCTTTACCGCGCGGCGCTACCGGAGTGGATTTTGCATACAGCGTACACACCGATATCGGCAATCGCTGCATCGCAGTAAAGGTGAACCATGAGCTTGTACCATTGCGCACCGAACTCAGAAATGGCGATCGGGTGGAGGTGGTCACCGCATCACACGCCAAGCCCAATCCGGCTTGGCTGAGTTATGTCGCCACCAGCAAAGCGCGCAGCAACATCCGTCATTTTCTCAAGACCATGCAGTCTGGAGAATCCGCACAACTCGGTGAGCGCCTGCTCAACCAGGCGCTGCTTGCGCTTGGTATCAAACCGCAAGACATGGGCGAAGCACAGTGGAACAAGCTGCTCAGGGATACCGGCGTGAAGACTCGCCAGGATATACTCGCCGACATAGGGCTGGGACGCCGTTTCAACGTGGTTGTGGCTCGGCAACTGGCCAGCATCAGAGAAACCGTATCAAATGACATTGCTTCAACTCCGGCCATCACGATACAAGGCACAGAAGGTATGGCGGTACAGTTTGCGCAATGCTGCCGCCCGATTCCAGGCGACCCGATCATCGGGGTGATCAATAGCGGACAGGGTCTGATCGTACATACCCACGACTGCCCGAACCTGCGCAGAGGGCGCAGCAGCAGCGAGCAATGGCTGGATGTAATCTGGGACAAGAACATCAGCCGACCCTTCGATGTCAACATCAAATTATTGGCTGCCGATCAGCGCGGCGTGCTGGCGAAGGTTGCCGCCGCAATCGCGGAAGCCGGTGCCAATATCGAGAACATCAGCTTCACCCATGAAGGGGAGTACACCGCCCTGCATTTCATGCTGGAAGTGGACAACCGCCTGCATCTTGCCAATGTCATGCGCAGTCTGCGCAAGATAGAGGAAGTGGTGCGGATCATCCGGGTGAAGAATGCAACGTGATTTTGCACGGGCGGGGGTTGCTTTACCCCATATCAAACAACAACACCTCCGCTTCCTTTGCACCACGCAACTCAACTCCCGCCTCATCCGTAAACATAAACGCATCACCTGCGATGAGTGCTTGCCCGTTCACGACCAAGGATCCACGCGCAACATGCAGATATACTTTCCTTCCAGCTTGGGCCGGATAATCCAATGTATCCCTGCCATCCAGCCGCGCTGCAAATACCCTCGCATCCTGATGGATCAACAACGATCCCCGCGCTGCATCGGGCGAGGCCAGCATGCACCAGCACGCCAGCTTGTCTGCCAGCGGAAATTTCTTTTGCTGATAGCCCGGCGTCAATCCATGACGATCGGGCATGATCCAGATTTGCAGCAGATGCACCGTCTCGACCGGAGAAGGATTCACCTCGCTGTGCTGTACGCCTGTACCCGCGCTCATCACTTGCACTTCGCCATAGCGGATGTCCTCGCCATGTCCCATGCTGTCGCGATGGCGCAGCCTGCCGCTCAATACATAAGTCAGGATTTCCATATCGCGGTGCCCGTGCGTACCAAAACCGGTGCCGGGTTGCACGATATCCTCGTTGATCACTCGCAATGGCCCGAAATGCACATGCTCCGGATCGCGGTAATCTGCAAAAGAAAAGCTGTGCCAGCTTTCCAACCAGCCATGATTGGCATAACCTCGCTCTGAGGCTTTACGTAGCACTATCATCAAAACCCCATTCCATAACCATGGTGTGCGCGGAAAAGGCGAAGCCAAACCGCAGCATGCAAAGAATTGGGGGCTTCTGTATTGTTCATTCCGGTTATTCCTTGGCAATTTGCTGTTTTATTCATACTCACCCCCATAAATTTTAAGCAGCTTAAGCATTGCCGACGCCTTGTCCATGGTCTCCCGATACTCGGCCCGAACGTCAGAATCCGCGATGATACCGCCACCCGCCCAGCACCTGATTTCCTTACCGGAGTGAACCAGCGTCCGGATGACGATGTTGCTGTCCATAGTCCCGTCGAATCCAATATACCCGATCGTGCCACAGTAAACACCGCGCCGGTCAGGCTCGAGCTGCTCGATGATTTGCATTGCGCGTAGCTTGGGTGCGCCGGTGACAGAGCCCCCGGGGAAACAGTCGCGCAACACATCCAGCGCATCGCGGCCAGCCGCAAGCTGACCCCCCACCGTGCTGACAAGATGATGCACGCTGGCAAAACTTTCCACCTCGAATAATTTAGAAGCCCGTATCGAACCGGGTATGCAGCTTTTGCCCAGATCGCTGCGCAGCAAATCGACGATCATCAGATTCTCCGCGCGATCTTTGGGATGGTTACGCAGCTCATCGGCAAGCTGTCGATCCAGGAGCGTATTGCTGCTGCGCGGACGAGTACCTTTGATCGGTCTGGTTTCCACCCTGCCGCTTCGCACACTCAGAAACCGTTCTGGAGAAGTGCAAAGAATCTGGGCATGCGGGAGATTCAAATAGGCCGCATATGGCGCCGGATTCAAGCTACGAAATCTGAGGTATGCTCCGAACGCATCACCCTCGGCCTTTGCCTTGAACTGCTGAGCCAGATTAATTTGGTAGCAATCGCCTGAGCGCAGATAACCCTGCACTTTGTTGAAGGCTTCACCATAACTATCCGGAGTGAAGTTGGAGGAAATTTTTCCCCGCACCTTAAATGTGTCCGGGGTTGGAGTCGGCTTGCTTTCCAGACGACACAGTAACCGAGACAGAAATTTCGCTGTCTCGGCAAACCGCTGATGTGATACCAACCGCGCACTGCGTTGTTGGTGATCCAGTATTATTGCCCAGTCGTAGATGCCCACCGCCATGGACGGCAATTGCCCCCTATCTTGTGCGATGTCCGGCAAGTCCATCGTACGGCGTGCCAGGTCATAACCCCAATATCCCAGCGCACCACCTGCGAATGGCACGCCTTCTACAGGCGCAAGCCACTCACCCAGCTTACTCCGCAACAAGGCGAATGGGTCACATTGCATAGCCTCATTTTTCAGCGCCAGCGTTTGCTGCGGTGCTGCGGTCAGGATGTCAAAACGTGCCATGCCGCAACTGTCCAACCATACAGCCCAAGGCAGACCAGCCAGCGTTGCGTAATATCCCGCAGCATCGGATTGGTATGGCAGATCGACAGAATAGAAACTCATGACTTGATCGGGAGTTTTTAAGCAGTTAAAACGATTGGAGCGCGCCTATTTCCACTATAGTCGCTGCCAGAAAAATTGGCATCAAGAAAAATAACCGTACCACTGTGCTGATTGCCGCCAATGGCATTCGGCCTGCACCTTGGCCGAATGACCAAGCAATAGCTTTTGCCGGTTTAGTCGAGTAGCTCTGAGCATCAAGTTCACGCTCGAGGTTAGCTATCACTCAAATCGCAAGAACACTAAGAAACGTTTTTTGCGCTGTGCTTCACACTGGTGTGCCGCGATTCCACCGTTACCAATGTAATCTCTTGGATGTGGATGGCATCACTCCGAACAGCAGTGCTGCCCTGATTACCTTGTACAACGTTGTCCTGCTAAACCAAGGGGCGCCGGATGAAAATTCTGCTTAACTGGAACCGGGAATGTTTTTCAAAACACATTTGTTAAGTAACAATTAAAAACAACACCTCGCCTGCAAACTATCCAGCTTGTAATGAAGGCAACAAGCCACACCAGCGCGAGGCTGATGAAACAAAAAGGCGCACGCACCAGTTAGTGCGCCCAAAAGACCAAGCTTACTGCGGCTAGCCCCTTACTGCCGAAGCATCCGGGGCTGCTGCCACAGCCAAAACCTGGTTTAGTTCGGCTTACCGATTCCTGGTGTAGGAAAAGGCCATGTTGCGGCCGGACGCACAGGTGCTGGAGTCGAAGGTGAAGGCATTGATGGCTTGGATGCCACCGGAGCAGCCTTTTTGGCTGTCGGCTTCTTCTTGGCTGTTGCCTTCTTAGCTGCTGGCTTTTTAGCTGCTGCCTTCTTAGCTGCTGGCTTCTTCTTGGCTACGGCCTTCTTAGCTGCTGGCTTTTTAGCTGCTGCCTTCTTAGCTGCTGGCTTCTTCTTGGCTACG
>Ga0224495_10001798_pt1 | contig 14689 bp, 12 predicted proteins | sample SF_Jul11_sed_USG_FD_168128 | JGI IMG/M metagenome (GOLD analysis project Ga0224495, IMG submission 168128) | Sediment microbial communities from San Francisco Bay, California, United States - SF_Jul11_sed_USGS_4_1 | ecosystem: Environmental > Aquatic > Marine > Sediment | place: USA: California... | reverse complement strand
GAGCCGATGGCCGTTGCTAAAAGCTCCAGACTTTACGGCTGCATTCCTTGAAATTGCTTTGCACGCAGTCCTGTTTGAGTTGCCTGGCTTCATCGATTTGCGGGGGTGTCATCAATTTGATCAGGGTTTCGCGGCTTTCCAGCGCATTTTCATTGCCGTTTTCGGCCGCAATGCTGAACCACATATGTGCCAGCACCAGATCTCGGTTTACGCCTTTTGCCTGAAGATAGATGGTTCCCAGCTCAAATTGAGACAGGGTTTCCCCTTTTTCGGCGGCATTGCGATACCACTTGAACGCCTCTTGGCTGTCTTGGGGGATACCTTTGCCGGTGGCATAACTTGATGCCAGATTATGTTGCGCCGCGCTATCTCCACTTTCGGCAGCCAACCGATACCACTTGAACGCCTCACTGTCGTTTCTAGCTACGCCTTGGCTGTTGGCATACATCAAGCCGAGATTAAATTGTGCTTTGGGATATCCTTGTTCGGCAGACAATCTAAGCCACTTTAATGCCTCTTTATCGTCCCTGGGAACGCCGTGTCCATAGGCATACTTTAAACCAAGATGGAATTGGGCTTTTATATGCCCTAGCTCAGCCGCTTTAAGATACCACTTCAGGGCTTCCTGATCATCTCGATCGGGGCCCGTGCTATACATTACGCCCAGATTAAACTGCGCTTTATCTACACCCTGCTCGGCAGCCTTGTGATACCACTTAAACGCTTCTTTGCGGTCTTGGGATACGCCAGAACCTCTTTCATACATTACCCCAAGATTGAATTGCGCCCATGCATCTCCTTGCTTTTCCGCTGTGTGATACCACTTAAGTGCTTCCTGCGGATTTGGAGGTGTGCCATGTCCTTTCTCATACATTACGCCCAGATTGAATTGTGCTTTGATATGGCCCTGTTCGGCAGCCTTGCGAAACCACTTGAGTGCTTCCGGTTTATTCTGGGGAGTGCCCAGCCCCTTGGAATAAATCAATCCCAGGTTGAATTCCGCCAAGGGATCGCCTTGCTGTGCAGCCCTGTTAAACCACCGCATGGCTTCTTGGTAGTCCTGGCGAACACCTTGCCCTACGCTATACATCACGCCCAGTTGGTTTTGCGCGGAAGTATTTCCCGCCTCGGCCAGCGTTCGAATATCGAGTGACATTTTTTTGGGGCCGCTGTGATCGAAGGTGCTGGAACTATCCTGAGCGGTTGCACATGCAATGGGTGAGGCCAGCGCAAAACACATAGAGAGAACCGCAGTGAAACCTGCCAGTCCGTGTTTGAGGCATAGCAACAGAAAATTTGCAAAACCTGACGTTTTTATACCATTCCTGAAAAGTCCGGCGTCGACCTGAAATTTTTTTCCGGATAAATTTAACATTGATCTCGCTTTCTTAACCTTTGGGGGCGATGCCGAACCAGGGCCGATAACCAAGAATAATCTGCTGTATTCCAATACAAATACAGTCCGCTAAAAATATCATGGGGCAAGCTGCATTGGTGTCCTCGAGTGGAATCGAACCACTAATTGGCCCTTAGGAGGGGCCGGTTATATCCATTTAACTACGAGGACAGCGGCGTTCATTTTAGCGCAAACACGGCACAACTCATATGAAACGGTGCGAATTGTTATCTGTCCGAATGTGAGAATAATTGGGTGGTGAGTACGCGAGCGGCAATCTGGGTTTTCCCCGTGGTATTTATAACAACACGAGCGTGGTGGGGTGATAGGCTGGTATCATGCCGCCCCGGCGTAATGGCAGGTTTTATTCAAATGATTCTGAAGAGCGGCGATATAGGGAGAGTGACTTGAAATATTTGGCGATCATAATTGCATTTGTCGTGTCGGCTTCGTTGCTGGTGGCACGTGCGGCACGTGCTGGTGAATTGCCGATGGTTGGTAAACCTGCACCGGATTTTAATTTGCCAGACCAGAACGGCAAGCAGCATAGCCTGGAGGATTTTCGAGGAAAATGGCTGGTGCTGTATTTTTATCCCAAGGACGATACGCCGGGTTGCACCCAAGAGGCATGCGCATTCCGCGATGATTTGAACCAGGTCACAGAGCTTGGCGCGCAAGTGGTGGGAGTCAGTGTGGACGATACGGCAAGCCATGCTGTATTTGCAAAAAAATACAATCTGCCATTTCCCTTGCTGGCAGATAAAACGACCGAGGTTGCAGAGCGTTATGGTGCGCTGATGAACCTGTTATTTATCAAAGTTGCCCGACGATATACTTTTCTGATCGATCCGCAGGGAAATATTGGGAAGATTTATTTGAGCGTCGAAACCTCGCGGCACTCGAAAGATGTCATCGAAGACCTGAAAAAATTGACAATGGAGAGCAATGAGAAATGAAACACAAGATGAATTTGTTCATGGCATGGTTTTTTATTCCGCAAACCCTCGCAATGGGATGGGTTGCAGCAATCGGCCGGGTCGTATTGGAGTTACTAGGCGCAAACACATTTGAGGGCGATATTCCTGGTCGCATCGTCGGGGCCATACTGCTATTTGGCGTCGTGTTTGCGATCATGCATTTCCGCCACTCGCTGCCACCGACAGGCAATCCGGAAGGGAACGGGTTTCAATTTGGCCATCGCCTTTTGCTGACGGGGAATATTCTGGCTGCATTGCTCTTTATTTTTCAGCTCACTTTCCCGTTGATCGACAGCCACAATCTGTATTTGGTGCTGAATAAATTTACCACTGCGTTCGGTTATTGGGTCATGCCTATCTGGGTAGCGGGTTTTTCATTTCTCTATCAATCGGCATTACCCGTGAAACAGTAACAAGATATGCCATTCATCACTTTAGACAAGGCGAGCCTCGCCTTTGGCCACGTTGCTTTGCTGGATCGCACCGACTTTCAACTTAACGAGGGCGAGCGCGTTGGCCTGATCGGGCGAAACGGCGGCGGCAAGTCGAGCATGATGCGCATACTGGCCGGACAGGCACAGCTGGACGATGGACTGGTGTGGCGCGCGCCGACCGCACGTATCTGCTACGTTAGCCAGGAGCCGGTGCTGGATGCCGACGACACGGTATTCGATGCGGTAGCGAAAGGCCTGGGCAAGCTGCAAAAGCTGCTGCACGATTATCACCATGTTTCCCACCAGCTCTCCGAGCCTGGGGCGGACTATGACAAGCTGCTGGAAGAGATGCAGCACTTGCAGACACAACTCGAAGCGCAGGACGGCTGGTCGGTTCAGGCGCGCATTGAGACCGCGATTGCCAAGCTCGATCTCGACCCCGACAAGCGTGTCGGAGACATGTCCGGCGGGCAACGCAAACGCGTGGCGCTGGCGCAGGCACTGGTTGCCGAACCGGACGTGCTGATCCTTGACGAGCCAACCAATCATCTCGACCTTGCCTCCATCGAATGGCTCGAAGGGTTGTTGAATAATTTTGTCGGCAGCGTGCTGTTCGTCACCCATGACCGTCGCTTCCTGGATAACGTTACCACGCGCATCGTTGAGCTGGATCGCGGCAAGCTGGCAAGCTTCCCCGGTAACTTCTCCGCTTATCAGGCGATCAAGGAGCGCATGCTGGCCGACGAGGCGGTGGTGAATGCCAAATTCGACAAGGTATTGGCACAGGAGGAGGTGTGGATACGCCAGGGTGTGAAAGCACGCCGGGTACGCAACGAAGGCCGCGTACTGCGTCTTGAGCAATTGCGCCGTGAGCGTGCCACGCGCCGCGATAAGGTCGGCAAGGTCGAGATGAGTGTGGAGACGGGCGAGCGTTCCGGCAAGCTGGTCGCGGAGCTGACCAACGTCAGCAAGACCTATGGCACTCGCAAGATCATCGATGACTTCTCATGCCGTATCCAGCGCGGCGACAAGATCGGCCTGCTGGGTCCGAACGGCGCTGGCAAGAGCACGCTGCTCAAGATCATCCTCGGCGAATTGCAGCCCGACAAGGGAAGCGTGAAGCTCGGTACGAAAATCACCGTGGCCTATTTTGACCAGTTGCGTGAACAGCTCGACGACGAGGCGACGCTGGCCGATACTATCAGTCAGGGTTCGGATTACATCGAAATCGGCGGGCAGAAAAAACACATCATGAGTTATCTCGGCGACTTTCTGTTCGCGCCGGAGCGCGCGCGTTCGCCGGTGAAGAGCTGCTCGGGCGGCGAGCGCAACCGCCTGCTGCTGGCGCGCCTGTTTACCCAGCCGGCCAACGTGCTGGTGCTTGATGAGCCAACCAACGACCTCGATATTGAGACGCTGGAGCTGCTCGAAGAGCTGCTGGCTAACTATGACGGCACCTTATTTTTGGTCAGCCATGATCGATCCTTTCTCGATAATGTCGTTACGCAGGTGATTGCCTTCGAGGGCGACGGTAAGCTGGTCGAATATGTCGGCGGTTATGAAGACTGGGTGCGCGTGAAAAAATACCAGGCGGGTGTCACCGCGGCACAGCCCGCTACCTCCACATCTCCGCGCGCACCTGCCGCGCCGGTTGAAAAAACAAAAAGCACCAGCAAACTAAGCTTCAAGGATGCGCGCGAACTGGAAGAGCTGCCAAGGTGTATCGAGGCACTGGAGCAGGAACAGGCCGATATTGCCGCCCATCTTGCCGACGGGACAATCTATCGTAGCGATATAAAACGCGCCAAAGAATTGCAGGCACGCAATGAGGAGATCGAGGTAGAGTTGCTTAGAACATTGGCGCGCTGGGAGGAGTTGGAGAAGTGCAGATAAAATGTTTGGCGTCAATCCAGGCCTGGGCAGAAAGATGTTTCGTTAGCATGTAATAAGTTTGAAAATATAGCGCAATTTCTCGCAGCCGGGGATGATGCGATACCGAATTAGCGCGTGGAACGGGCAGTCTAACCGCTAGTATTGCCGTAAAGATTGTTCGCCGAGCACGCCATCCTCTCCGGTGCGGCGCGCGATGATCACCGCGCCGCAGGAGTCGCTGAATACGTTCACCGAGGTACGGCACATGTCCAGCACACGGTCGACCGCGAGGATCAGGCCGATGGCTTCCACCGGCAGGCCGATGGCGGCCAGGATGATCGCAATGGCGACCAGGCTGGCCGAGGGGATCGCGGCCACGCCGATGGAAGTGACCAGCGCCATCAGCACGATGGTGAATTGCTGCACGAAACCCAGCTCGATGCCATATGCCTGCGCGATAAACATCGCAGCGACGCATTCATACAGCGCTGTGCCGTCCATGTTGACCGTCGCGCCCAGCGGCAGCACGAAGCTGGTGGTGCGGTTGGAAACCCCCGCATTCTTTTCCACACATTCCATCGTCAGCGGCAGTGTGGCGGCGGATGAGCTGGTGGAGAACGCAGTCAGCAGGGCGGGAGCCATCGCGCGGAAGTGATGCAGCGGATGCACACGCCCGACGAAGAACAGCAGCATCGGCAATACCACAAGAAGGTGAATGGCCAGCCCCGCCAGCACGCTGAAAAAGAACCAGGCCAGCGGGACGAAGGCAGAGTAACCGGTACTCGCCACAACTTTCGCCACCAGGCCGAACACACCGATCGGCGCGAACTTCATCACCCAGTCGGTGATCCGCATCATCACCTGGAAGATGCCCTGCCAGAATTTGTACATGCTCTCCGCATAGACTTCCTCTATCTTGGTCATGAAGAAGCCGAGCAGCAGGCTGAAGAATATCAAGCCGAGCATCTGTCCATCCGCAGCGGCGGCCACCACGTTGCTCGGCACCATGCGCAGGAACACGCCGACCAGGTCGCCGGCCCCCTTGCCTTCAACCTTGGCGACCACGTCGTCGGCATTCCCGGATAATCCGACCAGATGTCGCGCAGGCTCACCATCCACGACACCCGGCGCCACCATGTTCACCACGGCCAGCCCCACCAGGATCGCAAACGCACTTGTCGTTACGTAGTACAGCAGAGTCTTCATCCCCAGCCGTCCGAACGCGCCACCCGAGCCGATTCCCGCGATGCCGACGATGATGGACGACACCACCAGCGGCACGATCAGCATCTTCAGCGCATTCAGGAACATGGTGCCGATGAAATCGAACACCGCATAAAAACGAACCCCGAAAATTGTTGAGTCAGTGCCTGCCAGCGAACCGGCGATGACAGCGAAACATAATGCGATGAGGATTTGCCAATGCAGTTTCAATTTGGTCATTCTGTGGATTCCGGCTATGAGAAGGGGTTGGTGGCTGAACGCAGATTGAAACTTCTGCGGGCAAGTGGCATCGGATTGCATAATGCAGCATTCGTATTTTCCCTTAACGCTTTGCCTTTTGGCAAACTTGTCTTTCACCGTACAATACGCAGTTCGCCATGACGACCAAAACTTTTAACAATAGTCCCTACATCCTGCACCAGCCGTTCGAGCCGGCGGGCGACCAGCCTGCGGCCATCGCACAACTGGTGGAGGGCATCCGCGACGGCTTGTCGTACCAGACGCTACTGGGTGTGACCGGCTCGGGCAAAACTTTTACGATGGCTAACGTGATCGCTCAGCTCGGCCGTCCGGCGATGGTGATGGCGCCGAACAAAACACTGGCGGCGCAGCTGTATTCCGAGCTGCGCGATTTCTTCCCGGAGAACGCGGTCGAGTATTTCGTCTCCTATTACGACTACTACCAGCCCGAGGCCTACGTGCCCTCGCGCGATGTGTTCATCGAGAAGGATTCTTCCATCAACGAGCAGATCGAGCAGATGCGCCTGTCCGCGACCAAGGCACTACTGGAACGCGAAGACAGCATCATCGTCGCCACCGTCTCGGCGATCTATGGTATCGGCGATCCGGTCGACTACCACGGCATGATCCTGCACCTGCGTCACAACGAAAAGATGCACCAGCGCGACGTGATCAAGCGCCTGATCGAGATGCAGTATGAACGTAACGAGATAGATTTCTCGCGCGGCAAGTTCCGTGTGCGCGGCGATGTGATCGACATTTTTCCGGCGGAGAGCGGCGAGGATGCGTTGCGCGTTACGCTGTTCGACGACGAGGTGGAAACGCTATCGCTGTTCGATCCGCTCACCGGCCACATCCTGCAGAAGGTGCCGCGCTACACCGTGTATCCGTCCAGCCATTACGTTACGCCGCGCAGCACCGTACTGGAGGCGATCGAGACCATCAAGGTCGAGCTGGCCGAACGCATCTCATTCTTCATTCGGGAGAACAAACTGGTCGAGGCGCAACGCATCGAACAGCGCACGCGGCATGATCTGGAGATGCTGGCCGAGATAGGCTTTACCAAGGGCATCGAAAATTATTCGCGCCACCTTTCCGGGCGCAAGATCGGCGAACCGCCGCCCACACTGATCGACTACCTGCCGCCCAATGCACTGATGTTCATCGACGAGAGCCACGTCACCATCCCGCAGATCGGCGCCATGTACAAAGGAGATCGCGCGCGCAAGGAAAACCTGGTCAGCTACGGCTTCCGCTTGCCCTCTGCGCTGGACAATCGCCCGCTGCGTTTCGACGAATTCGAGAAAATCATGCGCCAGAGCGTGTTTATCTCCGCCACACCTTCGGTATACGAGGCCGCTCACGCGGGGCAGGTGGTGGAGCAGGTGGTGCGTCCCACCGGATTGATCGATCCGGTCATCGAAGTACGTCCCGCCACCAACCAGGTGGATGACTTGATGAGCGAAGTGAATCTGCGCGTGAAGTTGGGTGAACGAGTGCTGGTTACCACACTGACCAAGCGCATGGCCGAGCAGCTCACCGATTATTTTTCCGAGCACGGCATCAAGGTGCGTTACCTGCATTCCGACATCGAGACCGTCGAACGCGTCGAGATCATCCGCGACCTGCGCCTCGGCGAATTCGACGTGCTGGTCGGCATCAACCTGCTGCGCGAAGGGCTGGACATACCGGAAGTATCGCTGGTCGCGATACTCGATGCCGACAAGGAAGGATTTTTGCGCTCCGAGCGCTCGCTGATCCAGACCATAGGCCGCGCCGCGCGCCACCTCAACGGCAAGGCGCTACTCTATGCCGACCGCATTACCGACTCGATGAAGCGAGCGATCGACGAGACCGAGCGCCGCCGCACCAAACAAGTCGCGCACAACATTGCCAACAACATCACTCCCATCGGTGTGCAGAAGCGCATCAAGGACATCATCGAAGGCATGTACGAGCCGGACACAGCGCGCAGCGAACTCAAGGCCGCGCAGGAACAGGCAAAATATCTGGCGATGAGCGAGAAAGAAGTGTCGAGAGAGATCAAGCGGCTGGAAAAGGAAATGCTCAATGCCGCGAAAAACCTGGAATTCGAACAGGCCGCCGCATTTCGCGACGAACTCAAAAAACTGCGCGACAGCGTGCTGATTTCGCCGCTGTAAAATTCCGCACCAGTAAACCCACATTTTTCGAGCGGCGCAATTATACCGTCCAAACAAAACAGGCGCTGAATCCAGAATCCGCCATCAGGCAAACAAGCGAAACATGCAGTCAGTACCGCGGTAAAATGGACACAGAAACGCCAGCATCCGGTGTTGCTTCGGCAGGCTGACGTCCGGGCTTGGAGTGGCATATGAAAATCGGCATACCCAGAGAAATCAAGGCCAACGAGAATCGCGTCGCGCTGGTTCCGTCGGGCGCTGCGGCACTGGCGGCAGAAGGGCACAGTATCATCGTTGAAACCGGCGCGGGGCAGGGCAGCGGTTTCGGCGATGCGGAATACCGGGCAGCGGGCGCACGGATCGCGGGGGATGCCCACGCGGTGTGGGCGGAAGCGGAATTGATCGTCAAGGTAAAAGAGCCCGTCGAGCAGGAATGGCCGCGTATCCGTGCCGGCCAATGCATTTTTACCTACTTTCATTTTGCCGCGAGCGAACAACTCACCCGCGCGCACATCGGTTCCGGTGCCACCTGCATCGCCTACGAGACTGTCGAGTTGCCCGGACACGAGCTACCGCTGCTCACCCCGATGTCCGAAGTGGCCGGGCGCATGGCCGCGCAGGAGGGCGCGAAATATCTGGAAAAAATTTACGGCGGACGCGGCGTGTTGCTCGGCGGGGTGACGGGTGTGGCACCCGGCAAGGTGGTGATACTCGGCGGTGGCGTAGTCGGCGCGAATGCGGCACAGATGGCTGCCGGGCTAGGAGCGCATGTAGTGTTGCTGGATGTCTCGGCGGAACGGCTGCGCCAACTGGGCAAAATCATGCCCGCCAACGTGCGGTTCGCCCACTCCAGTCGCGACACGGTGCTGGAAAACATCGCCGATGCCGACGTCGTTATCAGCGCGGTATTGATACCCGGCGCAACCGCGCCCAAACTGATCCGCCGTGAAGACCTCAAGATAATGCGCCACGGAGCGGTGATCATCGATGTTGCAATCGACCAGGGTGGCTGCGTGGAGACCATGCGTCCCACTACCCATGAAAATCCCACCTTTATCGTCGATGGCATCGTCCACTACGGCGTGGCCAATATTCCCGGAGGCGTACCGGTCACCGCCACGCTGGCACTCACCAACGCCACTTTGCCCTACGTGATGGAATTGGCCGGCAGGGGATACAAGCAGGCACTCAGGCAAAATCCGGCACTCCTGAAAGGACTCAACATCATCGCCGGAAAAGTCACCCACCGGAAAGTCGCCGAAGCATTCGGACTGGACTATCATCCGGCGGAATCACTGCTTGAAAAATAGCGGAACACATGGAAGGAGAAACAATCATGAATAAAAAAACGAATGATGAGTTGAATGATGAGTTGAATGATGACTACGCCGGGAAAAACGGCAAGAGCAACCTCTGGGTGCGCGGATTGTTTATGGTGGTGGTAATGGTGGCGCTTCATGTGTGCGGAACCGTGCTGTTCGTTGTAACAGCCATCCAGTTCGTGATGTTGTTGCTTGGGGATACACCCAATCCGCGCCTGGTTTCGTTTGGCCGCAGCCTGGGGGGGTATTTACAGCAAAGCGCGAACTTCCTGGTATTTGCCACTGAGGACAAGCCGTTCCCTTTCAGCGATTGGCCGCCGGGAAACTGAGCCCGGCTTTCGTAGCGGCATGCACGGGCATCTGCGTGCTTAAAGCCGTGCTCATTTATTTCGGCTGTATAATTTACAATATTGTGATTTAACGGTTTCCCGGATCGACAATCCGCTAAGCGTACGTACCGCAAAAAACAAGCCCGGATAAAATGCAAAGATCAAACGTTATGCTATCTCCGCGCCAGCTGTTGTTTATTTTATTTTCATTATGTCCGGTGAATTGACGAAGTTGCGCTACTGTCCGCGCTGACAGGCTCTGCCTTCTCGTATTTCAGCTTCCAGAAAAAATCCGCGCCGTGCTTTTGCTGCTCGACAACATTGGGGTGATTCTCCAGGTACTGGTTCATGAAATTCGCGAATTCTGAAACATAAGGCTTGCTCATACCGACCTCCAATATCTGGGAGATGAAACGCACTCCGGCAATTCTGCCAAGCCTGACGATGAAGGAGACCGAGAAGGGAACAACTGACGGTGAAAACCGAACGTGTTAAATCAACGCAACCAGAAAATTACAACGATTAAACTGCAAAAACCCTTTGACTCCGAAAAGCCGGGCACATCCTATACCCCCGCAGCCGGCGCCGCAAGCAAATCAGCCGCGCTTGAACGGGCTGTGCCCCTGCAACTCCTCCACATAGTCCTCCACCGCATCCGTCTCGCGCCGCAGGTAAGCCTCCACCGCCCGCGATAATTCCGGATGTGCCAACCAGTGCGCCGAGCACGTGGTCACCGGCAGAAAGCCGCGCGCGAGTTTATGCTCGCCACCCGCACCGCCCTCGAATGTCTTGATGCCGCGCGCGATGCAGAACTCGATCGCCTGGTAGAAACACGCCTCGAAATGCAGCCCGGAGTGGAACTCGAACGCGCCCCACGAGCGCCCATACAGCACATCATCTGTCACGATATTCAGCGCGCTCGCGATCATCTTTCCCCCGCGCGAAGCGATCACCAGCAGCGTGTGCTGCGGCAACGCCGCGCCGAGGCGCATGAAAAAATCATCGTTCAGGGCCGGCGGCGAATGGTGCGTCACGCGGGTATGCGCATAGCACGAGGCGAAAAACGCCCACTGTTCTTCCGTTGCCGCATCGCCGGTCACGCACTGCAAAGCGATGCCGGCATCGCGCACATGGCGCCGATCCTGCCGGATGCGCTTGCGCTTGTCGCGGCTCAGCGCCGCCAGGAAATCTTCAAAGTCCCGATAGCCGTCATTGCGCCAGTGGAACTGCACATCCTGCCGCAGCATCATCCCCGCCTCGCGGGCCAGCTGCGCGTCCGCCTCGTTCAGGAACAGGCAGTGCAGCGACGACACCCCGCGGTCTTCATTCCCTTCCCCATGCGGGTAACCGGCAACTTGCCCGTCTGCGGGCTTGGCCGAATGGCTGGCAGTTCCATCAGGGAGGGTCAGGGTGGGGGTCGAAGCACTGTGTTCCACCACACATTCCTTCGCCAACCGCAATGCTTCCCTTAACAACATCGCGCGAATTTCCGCCGTTGCCCCCAGCAGCCTTGCCCCCGTCACCGGCGCGAACGGCACTGTACACACCAGCTTGGGGTAATAGCGCAGCCCGTTGCGCTGGTAGGCATCCGCCCAGGCAAAATCGAACACATGCTCACCGTACGAATTCATCTTCACATACAGCGGCATCGCCCCGACCAACCGTTCACCCTGCCACAATGCAAGGTGCTGCGCCTGCCAGCCGAACGCAGGCGTGGTGCAACCGCTCATTTGCAGCGCATACAGATAGGCATGGGAAAGAAAAGGATCGCCCGCCGCCAGCGCGTCCCACTGCGCTGCGGAAACATCGGCGAGATCTGCGATGATCCTGGGCGCGGGGGCGATCATGTCGGCTTGCGGCGCGTTATTGGACTACCTCTAGCCCCCCTACGACTGCGCGATAATTGTTCAGGTCGGCCTGCTTGTAGACCTGCAAGTTTTCCACCTTGACGCGGCCGCGCCCGTTAGGGGCTATCTTGCCGGGGATCAGCAATTGCATTTCCGCATTGGGCTGCCTCGTCTTTTCATCCAGGCGCATAAACCGCACCATGACCCGATCAATCGGCACACTGGTGGGATTGAACACGACGGCATAGACATACCCCATGTTGTCAGCCTGCACCGTCGTCCGCAAATATTTCACCGGATTGCGCGGCAGGTCGAGGCGTACAAAGCTTGCGATCGAAGACCTGCCCGCATCCGAATTCGAATCGGCAGCGATACCGTAATTCTGCATCGCGCCGTTCACATCACCCCGGCTTTCCGCTATCTGCCCCATCAGGTAAAAACTGTCCGCCGTGGGCAGCAGCTCGATACTGCGCTTGAGGTAGGGCTCCGCCTCGGCTGTTCGTCCCAACTTGTTCAGCACAATGCCGCTCTGCACATGCGGGCGAAAGTAATCCGGCTGCATCGAGATTGCACGCATGTAATAACCCAGCGCCATCTGGTTATTGTTTTGCTTCATCTCGATATCGCCCAGCAACTCCTGAAAACGCGCCTCGCGCGGCTCGGCTGCAACCGCCTTTTTCGCCAATGCATCCGCCTGCTTCACGTCGCCCTGCGCCAGTGCCTGCAAACCCTTGTCATAATCCTGGTAGGCAGCCCGCGTCGCCTTCAGCTTGCCCACCTTCTGCGCATAGACCTCGCGCCCCCATTCGCCGCCTTCCCCCAGCTCGGCCAATGTCGCCTTGTTCGCCGCCACGCGTTCGGGCGAGGGCGGATGGCTGGCAAACAGCCCCTCGATAAAGTTCGACTTGTGGTCCTGGCTCAACCGCACAAAGGTCTCCTGCAGCGTCACCGCCGCGCGCGGATCGTAGCCGGCACGCTTCATGTACACCATGCCGTAGCGATCGGATTCCGACTCATCGTCGCGCCCGTACTTCTTCGAGATCAGCTGTGCGCTCAACTGTGCACCGCCCACGATCAGGTTGGAATATTTCTGGTCCTGCGTGGCCGCGCCCGCCGCCGCCACCGCGCCCTGCAGCAGCATGCCGGTCTCCATGCTCTGTGCGCCGTGGCGCGCCGCCGCATGCACAATCTCGTGCGCCAGCACTGCCGCCAGCTCCGCCTCGCTGTTCAGCTCGTACAGCAGGCCGCGGTTGAATGCGATCTTGCCGCCCGGCATCGCCCAGGCATTCGGCACCGAATCGTTCACCACCACGAATTCATACGGCAACTTGCGATCGGCCACCGCCGCCAGCTTGTTGCCCACAGCCTGCACATATGCAGTCAACTCCGGGTCGACGATGTAATCCCCGCCCTGCTGCTGGCGTGCCGGGAGATAATTCTTCTCGCCGATGGAGACCTCTTCCGACTGCGAGATCAACTGCAACTCGCGCTTGTGGGTCACCGGGTTCACCCCGCAGGCGGAGAGCAACAGGGCCAGCGCGACAACAGCGGAAATATGGCTAAATGGTTTAGGCATCATTTGCTCCTCTTTTGAAAATTACTCGGGCAGGTCAGGTCGATATTCTAGCAGGACACAATCCGTCCATCGCGCCCCGTGCCGCAACACCGCGCTATAATTCCCGCCAATGAAGACCACCCGCATCTGCTTCATCCGCCATGGCGAAACCGACTGGAACCTCGTGCGCCGCATCCAGGGCCAGACCGACATCGCGCTCAACGACACCGGCCGCGCCCAGGCACTGGCGATGGCGTTCAACGCCGCGCACCATGCCTTCGACGCCGTTTACAGCAGCGACCTCAAGCGCGCGCACGAGACCGCAACGGTGCTGGCCGAGCGCGAAGGCCTCGAAGTGAAGAAACTGCCGCAACTGCGCGAGCGCCACTACGGCATCTTCGAGGGGCTTACCAAGGACGAGCTGCACCAGCATCCCACAGCCTACGCCTGTTACCAGGCGCGCGACCTCGACTACGACTTCGAGAGCGGCGAATCGCTCACCGCGCTGGCCGCACGCGTCGAGGCCGCCATCGACTACATGGTCAGCCGCCACCAGGGCCAGACCCTCGCCGCCGTCAGCCATGCCGGCGTGCTCGACATCCTCTACCGCCGCGCCACCGGCCGGCCGCTGCACACCCCGCGCGACTTCATCATCCCCAACTGCGCGCTCAACTGGTTCCGCTTCGACAATCACGGCCCCGGCGGCAAAGGCTGGCACCTCGAAGCGTGGGACGATCATCATCACCTCAAGCAAGTCATCAAGGAATCGGTGGAATGAAACCTACTGCGCGTCTCGATTGCGGCGTTGCGCGGTGCTCGGAATCCTCATGTACAACATGTACATTCCGGTTCCTGTGCTCCGTGCGCCTTGCACTCGAACCGCTCGCGGCGGTTTGATGAAATGGCGTTTGATACCGTACCGCTAGTGCTCATCCGCCACGGCAGCAGCGAGTGGAACCAATCCGGTCGCTTCACCGGTTGGACCGACATCGACCTCGGCGAACAGGGCTACATACAGGCCGAAACCGCCGGACATGCGTTGGTACAAGTCGGCATCCGTTTCGACGAAGTGCACACCTCCATCCTGCGCCGCACCGGGCAGACCGCCGACAGCCTGCTTGCCGCGATGCAGCATGCACCCATCCCGCGCCACGCCACCTGGCGGCTGAACGAGCGCCACTACGGCCAGCTGCAGGGCAAGGACAAGGGCGAGATCTTTGCCGAATGGGGCGAGCAGAACTACCGCCGCTGGTGGCGCGGCTACCACGAGCCACCGCCCGCGCTGGACATTGACGACCCGCGCCATCCACGTTTCCAGACATTGTGCGCCA
>Ga0224495_10001797_pt1 | contig 14693 bp, 9 predicted proteins | sample SF_Jul11_sed_USG_FD_168128 | JGI IMG/M metagenome (GOLD analysis project Ga0224495, IMG submission 168128) | Sediment microbial communities from San Francisco Bay, California, United States - SF_Jul11_sed_USGS_4_1 | ecosystem: Environmental > Aquatic > Marine > Sediment | place: USA: California... | reverse complement strand
GTATCGAGGGTTCGAATCCCTCCTTCTCCGCCAAGGTACCTGCAAAGTGCGCGCCCGTAGCTCAGCTGGATAGAGTACTTGGCTACGAACCAAGGGGTCGGGCGTTCGAATCGCTCCGGGCGCACCAATCAGGTATAAAACTGGGCACTTGATTATTCAGGCTGCCCGATTTTATTCTCTCCATCGTTTCAGCCAATGCCGCATAGCTGCCCTTGATGGTCGCGGTCTTGTCCTGTACCACGATCTCATCCACCAGGATATTCAGATAGCTCTTTGCAAGGGGTGATTCTTTGGCGAGTAGCTTTTGACGAAGCACCTTGCCAAATACGTCAATCTGACTCGCCTTGAGGTATTCGAGCGCAGGCAGGGAAGTGTCGCGGCGTACCCCTGCCAGTTCGATGAACAACGCCTCCCGCGCCGCCTTGAGCTGTTGTGCGCGTCGTTGTGTGGCCTCATCCAGTTCGATTGTGCCGGTCTCGATGGCTTCCAGCAATCGGCTTTGGCGTTCCTCGGTTTTCTTGATCTGGCGATTCAGCTCGTTGATGCGTTCCTGCTGTCCATTCCTGGAAGATTGCATGTGCTTGCGCAATTGGGACATCATCACTTGCAGGCGTTCCGGTGCAAAGACCTTATCCGCCAGTTGTGCCAGTACCAGTTCGTCGAGTTTTTCCATAGGCATATTGCCGCTGGTGCAGGCGTGATTGCCTTGAGTATGTCGGCTGGTGCATTTGTAATAGCGATACCTGCCACTCTTGCCCGTGACCAGCGTCATGGCATGGCCGCATACGCCGCACTTGAGCAGGCCGGTGAGCAGCGTAGGAGATGACACGCGGCGGGGCGGGGTCTTATTCGGTGCGCGTGATTCGCGCATTGCCCTGACACGCTCAAAGGTGGAAGCATCGATGATGGCAGGAACGGATGTCTTGACCCATTCCTCTACCGGACGCGTTACCTTGTTTTTCGAGTCGCGCATGTTGAAGTAATAATCGCCCATGTAGGTCGGGTCGGACAACATGGAGTGTATCTTCTGTAGCGTCCAGGCACTGCCGCGCATCAGTATCCCTTTGGCTGCCAGATGCTTGACGATCTCCTTGCAACCCATCACGCGGCCCTCCAGGCCATGCAGATACCAGTCGTAGACCTGGCGCACGTGTCCGGCCTCCGCCTCATCGATCTCCAGCTTCTTCTTGATGCGACCCCGGCTGGCAGGCCTGTCGGTTGCCACGGCCTGATAGCCGAACGGCGGTCTTGAGCCATTGAAATACCCTTGGCGTGCGTTCTCCTTCATGGCGCGTGAAACATGCTTGGAGTTTTCCTTGCTCTGGTACTCGTCAAAGGTGCTGATGATGCGGCGCATCATTTCGCCTGCTGAATCGTCGCTGGTCGGTTGGGTGATGGAGATGACCTTGACCTTGTTCTTGGCAAGCTTGCGCTCATAGATGCCAAACTGTATTGCGTCCCTGAAGAAGCGCGACAGGCTGTGAATGATGATGACCTCGAAGGCGGACGGCTTCAGCATCGCATCCGAGATCATCTGCTGGAACACGGGGCGCTTGTCATCGGTAGCACTTGCACCCGGCTCGACATATTCCTGCACCACGATATGCCCGTTACCCTGTGCCCACTCGCGCATCTGACGCAACTGGTCTGGGATAGACAAGTCGTTATCGGCTTGGCGCGTGGTGGATACGCGGGCATACAGGGCAACGTGCATGATGCTTACTCCTTGTTCAGTTCAACTTCTATCGCCATCGCTTTGATGAGATCGGGCAGTATAGAGGAAAGCAGGCCCAACTCCGCCTGGCTGACCTGATTTTTCTGAGACTCAGGGCTAAAAACAATGGAAATATCTAAATCGCGTTCTTGGCTCACGCATGGTGGCACCCCCTTTCTTGCTCATTTATTCCTGCCCATTCCTGTCCTTGTGCTGCGGGTGAAACGCCTGTTCCAACTCCTTTTCCAAACCACTTTTGCCGAATTCGTCCAACATGATCCTACGGAACGCCTTGAATTGGCTATCCGGTAGTGATGCCTGTGCAACAGTCAACACCCGGTTGAGCCGTGGCTTGACCAGATCGAGGATGGTTTCCCGGGTCACCATTGCCCAAGCTCCATCGCCTTGATGCGTTTCGCCAGGTCGATCTTCCAGGTCAAGGGATCGTGTACCGTATGCAGGAATTCAACCATCAACTGTGCCGCTTCCGGTTCCGATATCCAGTCCAGATTCTTTTGCAGACAGTGGATGGCAGCAAAGCGCTTTGCATAGCCATAGACACTCATTGCAAGCCGCGCCTTGCGCTCTTTCAATACCAAGGGCGCTCCATCGACCCGGTAGATGCCCAGATTGTTCAAATCGCGGATTTTGGCCTTCAAGTCCGCCCACATGGGATGCAGGGGCCAGCGTGAGCGATTGGTGTCCTGGGTGGGCCTGCGCAGTGTCGTATGCTCGTTTGCCAGGTAGCGCAGCAGGTCGCCTTGCTGATCCATCAGGTCACCCAGTGTTTTGATGTCAAAGCGGCGGAGAATGGATTTGCGCAACTGCCACTCGATGCGCCACACATCAGATTCACGCCCCCACAGGACATAAAACCAGACCTTGTCGCTTTGCTGCTTGATCTCCGCCACTTTGTCATAAACACGCAGCACGATGTCGCTCTTGCCGAAGGTGAAGGTCTGAACTTTGCGATTCTCGCGATGCTGGCTGTCCTTGTTCGCCAGGGTCACGAAATGATTCTCGTCAAAATCCAGATCTTCCAGGTGATAGTCGAAACACAGATCGACACGGCTGATTGTTTCGGCCTGATAAGGCACATAGGCGACACTTTGTGCCCAGTCGAGGAAACGCTGATGCAATACGGTGGCTGGTTCACGCCACAACGCTTGGCTGCGATAGGTCACCAGGAAGTTGGGACTGCCGTATTCGCCAAACTCGATACGCATATCCTCGTTAGTGAGGATAAACGGAAACCCCAGGGAACTGCCGTGCGGCGCTAGCAGGAATTCCAGGTTGCCCAGTTGGATCGGGGCCGGTTCGCGTTCCTTAACGCGGCGCAGCTTTTCTCGCAGGATGGACAATGCCGTGAAATCGATCAAGCCATGCCCCTGCGCCTTCAGGTAGTAGGAGCATTGCAAAGTGTCGATTCCGTTCAGTAGCATTTTCATTTGAGTAATGCCATTTCCTAAATGTGTTTGTAACTAAGCAATGGTTTAGCGTTTTGTTCATTACTGTAACTGGCGCTAGCTTGGCAAACACGCCGATCTTCTCGGGGTCACCATGCATCTATCTTGACGAAGTATTTAAAAAAAGAAAGGCCCAGTACCGTACTGTTACCGTTACAGGGTGCTGATCAAAATTATTTGGAGTGATTTTGTGATTGAATCAATGCGGCGACTGCTACAGTATCGGGATCAGTACCGTACTGGGTTTGTCGCTATTAACAACTGAATTGGCAATAAGATAAGTTAATTATGATCCTTGAAGGCCATTACCGGTCTTTCAGCAGTGAACTAATAACCTTCTTTATCCTTCTGGCTACAACAATATCGTTTTTTAGTGTGTGCTCCCAAAACCGCATGACATACCATTTTTTTATTTTTAACAAGCGCACATTCCTGCGGTCTCTTAAAACATTGCGCATAATTTTTTCATGCCAATATTTAGCGTTCATTTTTGGCTCCGTGTAACAACGTGGGCATCCATGCCAAAAACATCCATCCACGAATATGGCTAGCCTGTATTCAGGAAATACAAAATCTGGCTTTCCGTGCAATGGCCAGTTACGACGCCAACCTGTTATTTTGTGCCACTTCATGATTTTTATTAAGCGCTCTTCAGTTGACTTGTTCCCTCGGCTACGGACAGCAGACATAATGCGTGACCGCTGAGGGGTCGTTGGAACCTTGCGAGGCAACGGTGTGGAGTTATGCTCAACCATTAGGAATCCTTTGCAAATAGTGCTAAATGCCCTCAGTTGTCATTATGAACGACCTTGAAAGCTTCGAAGCAATTCATGAAGCAAAGAATAAACATGTATCAAAGCTGATGAGCCTAATCAGTAGTACTCAAAACCAAACCAGCAGAGTCGCAGGCCTTTGTTTTTAGAATAGCTTTTCAAAGGAGATTTGTTGGCTAGACAAAATTCGCGACTGGATACACAATGGCAATACAATGGATGCACAATGGATGCAAGGTGGTAATACATGACCAAAGAATCTGGATTACGAATCAGAGTTGAAAATCAGTTAAGAGAATCGTTTCTCCTTGTTTGCAAGAAGAATGATTTAACTGCTGCACAAGTAATTAGGGCGTTTATGCGATCCTACATAGAACAGCACTCTCTAGGCAAACAATCAGACCTTTTTCAAAGAGATTTCGAATCAAGCAGCATTATTCATGGAATGGACAAATGAAAAGCTCAGTGGCTGTTACAACTCCACAGCGCAATGAATACCTCTCAGAACTTGACTCGCTTGTTATTCCAAAACGAGGTAATGGATTGGGCTACGCTTCAGTTTTCTGCGGTGGCGGGGGTTTGGACTTAGGCTTCGCGGTTGCTGGGTTCAAACCTTTGTTTTCCTCCGATTTGGTGCCTTCGTTTTGTGAAACTGTCCACAGAAATCTTGGGAGACATATCGTAGAGTCGCACGACATCACCGAATTGTCAGGTCAAAAAGTGCTGAATCAGGTTGGTGTTCCTGTGGATGTGGTTATTGGGGGGCCGCCATGTCAATCTTTCAGTATCTTAGGGAGCCGAAAATCCACCGGAGACCCTAGAGGAAAGCTTGTGTTTGAATATGCCCGATTCATTCGGGAAGTGGCACCAAGGGCATTCTTGTTTGAAAATGTACCGGGCATTTTGACCGTAAACAAAGGGGCTGATTGGAAGAGACTGCTCTCTTTTTTCGAAACTGAAACTGGTTATCACATCCAATGGACGAAGCTTAATGCAGTATGGTTTGGAGTGCCTCAGATTCGGCAACGAGTTATAGCTGTGGGTTTCCGTGATAAAGATTCTTTTTCTCGATTCAAGTGGCCGCGGCGTACACATTCTGAATCTATTGAGCAACCAGAGCTTAGAGCATTATTGCCACGTCAATCAAGCTTGGCTTTTGAGGATGTCCATCTACTTCCGAATCATATTCTGAGAGAACATTGTGAGCGGGTTAGAAACCGATACAGCCAAATCCTGCCGGGTGGGCGTGATAGAAAAGATCATACCGACCGAGTGCACCCTGGTCGCCCATCTGGAACTGTTTTGGTTGGCTCCGGTGCTGGTGGCGGAAGACCCTTCATTCATCCACATGAGCATCGCCACATCACCGTCAGAGAGGCCGCGCGCCTCCAATCGTTCCCTGATTGGTGGATATTTGCTGGAGGGCCAACGGCTGCTTATCGTCAAGTTGGCAATGCCGTTCCTCCAATAATGGCAAGGGAAATCGCACGCGAAATATCTAAGGCGCTAAAGGGGTAGGAATGATTAGGCCACTTCCTTACCCTGGGCATAGCTGGTCGTTCACACAGCATGCTGTTGGCCTTGATGCAAACACGCTCTATGACTTTCTTAAGTGTGCTGCGCCATTTGAAGGCGATGTCGAGGGGTATGACGAGAAAATCACTGCGCTGATGGTTGCTTCTGGCATCCTGACTACAAATGAAAGAGACGGTGAGCAGGATGCTTGGCGAGACTATCAGCAGCTACTAGCTGAACTTGGGTTGATTTATTCTACTAAGATTTGTCGAGCGCTAACTCTGACTGAGCTTGGTCATATGTTTCTCGCTGGAGAAATAGGCTTCTCTGAATTAGTCGGCGTGCAGGCTTTACGATATCAATATCCAAACGGTCAAAAATCGACAATTCAAAGTAGATTGCGGAGAGAGCTTGCGTCTGCATCTATTCCTTTTCCAGATACGTTGACAGAGTTTCAGGCGGGCCGGCAGGTATTGTTAAAACCCGGAGCGCTAATCTTAAGGGTTCTTGTTGAACTACATAAGGCGGGATTAAACCCCTCTCTTACTGTCTCGGAATGCCAAGCTTTCCTTATCCCCTGCCGTGCGAACTCCGAATGGGCAAAGGCGTTTTCTGAGATTGTTACACACCGAAAATTGCCCACAAACATTGATGATGTATATCGACATAGCAGGCGCAATATTCAGGATTGGTTCAAGTTCCTAAAGAAATCAGATTTTTTCATGGGTGGTAATACAAGTCAGTTACTGCTCAGCACCTACGCGATGTCCAATATCGACCTCGTTATGGAATATTGTGCTTCACAAGAAAAGGAAACATCTTTCTGGATACCTATAGAGTTTGATATCCCTGCGCGTTTGAGTTGGTTCGACTGGTTCGGGCATATTTCTTTCGAAGCTCAAAAAGCCTTAAGATTCGACATTACAAATGATGCCGAGTACTTAGAAAAGAACTACGTTGCTGGAATCGAGGAAGAGGAAGAGGATGGCGATGTCGTTTCCTCTGACGTTGCCAGCCTTAACCTTAAGCCAGTAGATTTGGAGCATCTTGGCAGAAATACCCCCTTAAAATCTTCTGGCGATATTGCAGCGCTAGCTGACAGCCTACGCAAGGGAGCGCAGAAACGTCACGCTAAGACGCTTCTTCATGACCGGATTATTATGGAACTTGCCGAGTCATTTATTGCTCAGGGTGCTACAGTAGAGTCAGACCCCGATTCAGTTGATCTATGTGCTGTATGGCCATCCGGGGGCTCTGCAATATTTGAGGTAAAAACGGTTACCCGCAGGAGCCTTCAAGTAAGACTACGAACTGCAATTGGCCAAGTTGAGGAGTATGCCTATCGGCGCCAACGTGCTGGAAATGTGGTTTCTGATCGGGTCGTTGTCGTAAATACTGAACTTGATAGCAAAGCTTGGCAAACATCCTTCTTAACCGATCATCTTGGAATTGGCTTGATATGCAAACCCGCTTCTTCTTACAGCGCATATGCACCAAGAGACGCACAGACTAAGCAACATTGGTTAACGTTGGGTAATTGAGTCGACCGTCCCCTTCGTGTTCTTGTTGAAGCTCAACATCTATTGCAGAGTTGTTTCACCATCTGAATTCCAACTAATATTGGATCTAATAGCAACGCATTGGCTTTCCTGCTAAATTGGGGTTTATGTATTTGTAGCCCCCCGTGTTACTTGAACGGGGGAGTTAATCAAGCGTAGTATGCTTCGTTGAAGATGAAGTATTATTTTTTGAGGATATTTAAGGATAAGTTATGACCACTCACACCATTAATGTTGGACAAACATCAATTCCACATCCTCTCATAGCCTTGGTGAAATCACTTCCAAAATCCAGTACGTTGAAGGCGGGCGATAGTGTTGTTATCAGCTTTGGTCGTGAATTTGTATATCTTTCGACGCTAACACTCCTTGCATCTTGGCGCAAAAGTCTGCTTCCGGGCATTGATGTAAAAGTAGATGACCACAATAGCCTGTCCGCTACACAGAACATGATTACCAACAGTGGATTTAGAGAAATTGTTGATACTGGGCATGAGTCGCCATCTGTGCAGCGAAGATTTGGAAAGCTCCCTCTTCGTCCTCTCACAAATCGCCTTAACAAGGACTCCGTCGTACAAGATATCACTTCAATATTATCGGATAACACAGCGCTAATTGATGACATTAAGCCCCTAACAACAATATTAAGTGAGATTTGCGAAAACGCACTCACGCATTCTGGATTTGCATCGCCCGGATATGTGTGCGCCACAGTTACTGAAAATGACCAAAAACGGCGCATTGAAATCGCAATTTGTGACAGCGGTATGGGATTTCGTGGAAGCTACTTGAGTGGGACCAATGAAGAAGTGAAGGCTCGGATAGCACGAGGAGCCAGTCCAATTGAGATCGCTATCGATGGATTAAACTCATCTAAGCCGATCGCTACACCCAGTTCAGTCGTCTCATACTTTGGCTTTGGTCTTTACATCACGCGACGTCTTGTTGAGGAAAATCGTGGACAACTTTTTATTCTTTCTCATAGCGATGGGATGATGTTGAACAATCGCGCTCGAACCAACATTGATGTGCAAGTCGAGTTTCCGGGAACACTTGTTGTTATCATTTTAGATCTCGATAACCCACTTCCACTAGAAGCAATATACGAAGAGGCTGTGGAAGGATATACAGGCATTCCCACCAAGCAAATCAATACGCCTGATAATCAAATAGCTGGCAAAGTTCACCAAAACATTCCATTGCCAAAGAAACAAGAAGCAAATGAAACCAAACACGATGTTAAAGAAGCTGCGGTCATTGAGCTACGGCACTTCGGAACAGAGTTGCTTACTCGTGAAGCTGGCCTCGCAATTCGCGCTGAATTAGCAACACAGGCTCTTGTGAGGGGTTCAGTAATTGTTGATCTCGATGGCATTTCAGATATTACTCCATCAGTAGCAGACGAAGCGTTCGGGAAGCTTGCTGAGAAGATGGGGTTAGAGACGTTCGAGCGTACTATAACTTTTCGTGGCGGAACAACACTTGCCTCACGCCTAATAGAATTTGTTATGAAAACACGCCTGAAGTCTTGATTGCTCTGTATACGAGTCAACGTAAGGAAATAACTGTTTCCCAGTGCCCAGATTTATCTCTTCGGGCGCACCATCAATTCAAGGGGTTAAGGTCACTTGATCTTCGTGATTTGGTGAGTTGACAGATTCATTTAGGACGTTGTTCGCTCTACAGACATAACGTTACCAGCACAAGCATTAGGCTATTTTGCTTGTCGAGATAGAGGTGCGAATAACCTCCAGGTCAGATTTCTGGGCAAACAACATGATTCGGGACTGAATTTCAGGATCGGCCTGTTGACCTGAGTACCTTTTTTGCAGCCAACCTACATTGAAGTGTTTAAGTGAGGTTCAAAGGACGTATCTCAGTGGGCTTTAGATAGGTGTGCCTTAATTCGTTTTCACGGAGGTAGACTAAATCTTCTTGTGGACTCTCCTGCGGTTTTATGGAACAAACTTTCAAGGTTGCGATAGTTTCCAGCCAAATAACCGCTAACACAAAATTCTTCTTCCACAATTTCAACAGATTCATCTCGTTGAGGCGATTACGGTACCTTGAGGATCGTTCTGACACACTTTTTCATCTTCTGCTAGAGCTATTGCCAGATTGAGTCGATCACTCACGCCCAACTTATTATATATTTCTGTCAAGTGACTCTTCACTGTTTGTTCTGAGATTCCCAACGCATTGGCAATCTGCTTATTGCTTTCCCCGTTTTGTATACGCACGGCAATGTCATATTCACGCTGGGTGAGCTTATTAAGCAAGCCGAAGGAGGCTCGATAGGCTTTATTTTTCGATGTTGTACTACCTAATTCGTCGATTAGTCGGCTAGTAAGTGATCTCGGCATCCACAATTCACCCTTCTGCACTGAAACAACAACATCTCTTATATATTCCTGCTTAGCATCAATTTTGCAGTTACCCCGCACACCTGCCTTCAACAACTCCCACTCGACCTTTTCAGTAACACCTTCATGCAAAACAATAACTTTGGTAGTTGTGCAATATCTTCTCAAAGCAGCTGGATTATTCATACACAAACTAAAGTCGATCAAGAGAATCTCCGGCTTGAACTTATCAATGCCTTCCCTGAGTGCGCCAAGATTTTCGGCCAACAAACATGTACAAGCATAACCTATCAACCCTTGCTTAATGTAGACAAGGTGATTTTGAGACGCACTAGCGATTAACATAATAAATATCAGATACCTATTCAGTTAGTATTGAATTTCATATTGCAAATAACACTTCTGTTCTGTGGTTTGAATACTCAACCTGATTCAATTCCTATTTTGAAGAGTCTCCCAAAACTATACGGAATTCCGGCGATTTGAAATTGCAGTTGGCTGGTTTGCTGTTTCATCGCCAACTTTGTTGGCAGACGAAACGGAGCAATGAGCCGGGCTCGAACTCGTAATACCCTCAAATTCTAAGCATATTACATGCCCAACAGCAGAAAACATCAAAAAATAAGCCGCATATAGGCATTTCAGTATACTTAACATAATTATGCTGTGTGCAGATTATTGTAATTGACAATAACAATAACAATGCATTCCCATTAATGAGAAAGCTCGTGGTGTTGAAATACATCAGTGATTGACCCACTCGCCTTGGGAGGATTCTTCTTCGGGGGGGGCGGGATGTTCCCAAGATGCAACGGTCGAAACTAGTCTGGTTACCGGGACGTTATCAATGGCCGCATCCGGATTTGCGCTCGGTCGACGAAGTCGCCAGATTTAAATCCCGTCGAATACCTAGGGCTTGGCTCAAGCGCCAAGCGTTGGTGAATTTCTGCCCGGAAACTTTGACGAGCTGCGACGACTGCCCGAAACAAGCTCAAAAGCGCTCAGCACCGAATATCATCGCGGATTATTGGAAGCAGGCAAGTTTGTTTTAGCGCCCTGATTAATTTATGTATATCTCGATAGTTCAACAGGAGCTTGGCCTACCCCCTACTTAAGTACTCCCCACCTCTGCTTAATTGTTTCTATTGACTATTTCTATATGATGACCCTGAGCACCCCTTAGCCATTTGTGTTGCTGTGAAGGGGGCAAAGCCGCAGTTTCTGATTAATGCGAAGCTTCGGAAACTTGGGAATCATCGTCATTATATATGCAATGAGCAAAGGAATTATTATGCAAAGCACAGCCAACAATGAGTTAAGGATCGTAAATGGGCGCAGTATGAGCCGGTTTGTAGGGACGCTGTTGCTTGGTCTGATGTTCAGTATATCGACTCAGGCGGTGACTCTCAATGTCGTCGACGAAGCCGGGCTGCCTATCTCTGATTTCCGCTGGGTGCTGGAGGAAGATAACACCAGGGAATCGATTCCGGGCCAGATTGCCAATGGCAGCAATCTTTCGCTTACATTTCATACCAGCTATATGCAGGTCGTTGGGAAGGGCACAAGCAGCGCCGAGTTGGAGGCGATGGCACTTGATCCCAATAAACGTTACTACATTTCCGTAAGCCCCGGCAGGAACAATGTTAACGCGGCAGGTCAGCCGGCCTATCAGTTGGGCGGAGCGCAGATAGCCAAGGGACAAACTTCAGTTACCGTCAAGATGATCAAGGGACTTCTCCCGACGGCCCAGATTTCCGTGTTCATATTTAGGGATCAACAGCCGCTAAACGGCGCGCCCGACCTGCCCCAGGAAATGGGGCTCGGTGGTTTCAGCCTGATATTGGTTGAGGCAGGCGGTACCTACGGCGCCTCTGGCGGCCAGGTGACGAGGAACGCATTTGGTGACCCGATCGGCACCGAATATCAGTTCATGACCGATCCATTAAGCGGCAAACAGGTTCCCGTGCTTGGTCCAGATGGAATCACCCCCGTGGTTGCCAAGCTGGGCAAGGGTTACATCACAACCAGCAATTCTCCTGACGATTTGGGAGTTGGCCGGTTCAAGTATCTGGTGCCCGGCAAGTACACCGTCTTAGCCGTACCGCCCGGTGGTGCTGACCCAACCGCAAAGGACACCCGGTGGCATCAAACTTCAACTATCGAGGGTACCAAGGGTATAGATGCATGGGTTAAGGCGAATGAGCCCAGCTATTTCGCTGAGTTCGGGCCTCCAGGGCATCATGTGTTCATCGGTTTTGTTGAAGACACCAACTTGCTGGACCAGAGCGCTCCACAATCTGTTACTGGCCGCATTGTCAATATGCACACTGCGCGTCCGCCCGAATACGCTTTTTACAACGGTGCGCCGGTGGATTCCTGCCGGGTAGGCTTGAACCAGGTTCCGGGCGACAGCAAGACGGTCTATACCACCTCCTGCAAGGATGATGGCACCTTCACCATACCCCACGTAACTCCGGGTACCTACCAACTGGTGGTCTGGGATGATCCGCTTAACCGGATTATTGCGCTCAAGACGATCACCGTGCCAAACAATGGCGCCAACCTGAATCTTCTGGACGTGCCGGTATTTAGCTGGTTCCATCAGGAAATCAGCCGCGTATTCTACGATACCAATGGAAACGGTTTCCGCGATGCGGACGAAGCGCCGATAGCCGGTCAGAACGTCAACATTCGCTTTCGCGATGGCTCCATATATCAAGCGGCTCCCACCGATCCGAATGGTGAAGCGATATTCAAGGAAGTTTTCCCGTTCTTTAACTGGATGGTTATGGAAGTGGATTTTGCCCGCTTAAAGGCTACGGGAGTTACGACAGTGGTGGATGGTGGCGGACCGGTTCCGGCACACAATGGCTGGACTACCCCATCGTGGGATGTCCTGAATCCACAGTTGCAGAAAGATATCGGTAATGCGAAGTACCGTACTGAAATAGGGCCGTACCTGACCAAGGGCATGCAGGGATTTCTTGGCACCACCAACGTGATTGAATGGGGTAAATCAACCTATCCGACGGGTAAGAACGGCGGCATTTCAGGTATAGTGCATTATGGGATTACCCGCGCTGAAAGTGACCCACGCTATGCTGCAGCCGAGAATTGGGAACCTGGCGTTCCTGGTGTGCAAGTTAACCTGTACCGGGATTGCAATGGCGACGGCACCATCGACCAGCCTAACGCAGCTACCGCGACTAATCCGTTCCCGGCGGGATGCCTGAGTTTGGGTGTTAAGGGGAGTAGTCTGCTTGAATATGCCGATGTGGACAATTATCCATTCGGCTGGCAAGACGGCACTGCCCCAAAAGGGCCAGAGGATGTAGAGCACGGGACTATCGACGGAGTCTATAGTAAAGGCTGGGCGATTGACACGGCCCATACCGATAGCTGGGATGCAAGCCAGCCCAGTGGTTGCCAAGGCGATACCTTCGTTTCCAATGGCACTGTGACGGACTGTTATGACGGCCTGAGGAACTTCAATCAGGTGCGTGATGCCGTGTTCGATGGGGGTTACGCTTTCGGCAGCCTGGTGGGCTACGACCTGCAACCGGGTACCTACATAGTCGAAGCCAATACTCCTCCCGGCTATGACCTTATAAAAGAAGAAGACAAGAATGTGGACTTCGGTGATACCCACACCCCGAGCGCACTGCAATTGCCTCCGCCATGTGTAGGTGACCTGCACCTGGTGCCGAATGAATTGACACTTTTTGCGGGGGTGCCCGGCGATTATGCTGGCCAGAATCGTCCGCTGTGTGACCGCAAGCAGGTGCGTGTTGCCGATGGACTCAATGCGGCCGCTGATTTCTTCCTGTTCACCGAAACGCCAGTAGCCGGCCATATCGTCGGCATGATATTGGACGATACCGCCAACGAATTCGATCCGAATGCGCCTACTTTTGGTGAGCGGCATGCGCCTTCCTGGGTGCCGGTGTCTCTGCGTGACTGGACGGGTAAGGAAATTGCTCGCGTCTATTCGGATCAGTGGGGTACTTACAACGCACTGGTGCCTTCCACTTTCACCATCAACCCGGCTTTCCCTTCAGGGGTTGGTCCTAACATGATTACTGCCTGTATGAACCACGCCGGTCCTATCATCGATCAGCGTCCGGGTTCGCCGACATTGGGGCAATCGATTATTGACCCGCATTTCAATCGTCAATACAGCCAGTTCTGCTACACATTCCAGTACTTGCCCGGTAAGACCACATATCTTGATACGCCGGTGGTTCCTGTCGCGGCTTTTTCTGGTCCGGGCCAGTTCCCGTTGGATTGCGAGTTTGATGCCGGCACACCAGTCATCTACTCGGTACAAGGTACCAATGCGTTGGGCGGAAGCCATGGCGGTCCCTATGTGCCAGTTCCTGTTGCGGGCGACGAGCCACTGCTGAAGATCATTTCGTCCGGGGAAACTGTAGTATCCAACCCGGCTTATGACGGTACTACTGCCACAAGTCCGACCATCACTCGGGATTTCGGCTTTGGAGCCAACGTTGGTAGCGTGACATTAAATGGCCAGCCACTTGAAGTGGTAGGGCAATGGAGCAATGACATGATTATAGTCAGGGTGCCGGTTGGCGCCAGCACCGGCCAACTGGCGGTTACGCGTAGCAATGGCAAGAAGACCGTTGACGGCGTCACGGTAACGGTAGGGGGTCCCACACCGATCATCGTATCTCCGGGGGGGTCTATCCAGGCTGCGGTCAATTCGGCAGCCAAGGGTGACCTGATTCTGGTAGCGCCGGGCACTTATGATGAGCGCGTCATCCTCAATAAGCAGGTGCGCGTGCAGGGTTGGGGTGCGCCGTCCACCATCATCAACATAGCCCAGGCGCCTGCTGAGAAGCTGGCGGAATGGCGTGCTCTGGTGAACTCGATGTATAAAGCGGATACTTGGGATATGGTGCCTGGCCAGGATCGGGGCGTCAATCTGCCGAATAATGAGCCCAACCTCTTTGTGACTGAAGAAGGTGCGGTCTTCACGGTAGTTGCCAAATCCACCGGGCCGGCTGCATTCGATAATTTCCTGAACGCGCGCATCGATGGCTTCACCATTAGCGGCGCAGACAGTGGCGGCGGTATTTTTGTCAACGGCTACGCCAAGTACCTTGAGATCAGTAATAACAGGATCGTTGGTAACTCGGGTACTTATGGTGGCGGCATCCGGTTCGGACATACCACTCTTACGCCAGCCAATTTTGACGCAACTGACGTGCGCGGCGGTTATTCGGACAATGGCAACGATTTCGTCAATGTACACAACAACCATGTTACCCAGAATGGCAGCCTCA
>Ga0224495_10001796_pt1 | contig 14696 bp, 15 predicted proteins | sample SF_Jul11_sed_USG_FD_168128 | JGI IMG/M metagenome (GOLD analysis project Ga0224495, IMG submission 168128) | Sediment microbial communities from San Francisco Bay, California, United States - SF_Jul11_sed_USGS_4_1 | ecosystem: Environmental > Aquatic > Marine > Sediment | place: USA: California... | reverse complement strand
CAACTTACCACTAGACTCTGCTCCAATCGCCCTCTTCGGGCGGGTGTCATGGAGCGAGATTGACAGAATGCGCATTGCAGAGCGTACAGGGCGCGTTCCAGCACGGGATTGTCGCGCGCACGCAAGCTGTTCAGACTTTCGCGGCGCATTGATTTCCCTATCCGTTGATTCCGGAGGCCTATGACGTGCCGGCGATTCACGTGATGACCCAGGGCCTGTTATCCGTAGTCGGCGTAGCGCCATCGGCCGCGGCGGATGCTCCCTGCTGCCGCTGGAGCGCAGGACTTTGACCCGGCTAGTCCGCTCGCGCCGCACTTGACCCGGCGCGCCCCGCGACGGCATGATTCAGCACCCCCCGTCCATCGCCCCGCAAGTGCCCAAGCGCGCCCTCCATACCCACTCCTACCCAGGCACGGCAGCGACGCGCCGCGGAACACCGGGTACGAAACTCGTAACCTGCCCGCGCACGCACTTCGCAACTGAGACCTAGCCCATGGCCCGCGGCAAGCAAGCGCCGTCGCGCCGAGCCCCGGCACGCCGGGTTTCTGTGCGCCAAATCGCGGCCAAGGGTGCTGCGCCCCGCGCGGCGGCGCCCCGTCGCCGGCCTGTCGCACCCTCTCTGTCCAGCGCGCAAACTCTGTCGGAGCTCGTTTTACACCTTCGCGAAGCGGTATATGTGACCGACGCCGAAGGACGCATCCTCGACGCCAATGCGGCGGCACTGGCATTGTTCGGCGCGAGTTCCCTGGCGGAACTGCGCCGGCATACCGTCCAGTCGCTGCTGGTCGATCCGGCGCAGCGGCGTGAAGAGCACGACGCGCTGAAGAGCGGGGGGATCGTGCGGGACTTCGAGTTCCGCTTCCGAACCCTGGACGGGCGGGACATCACCGCGATCGATACCGCGATCGCCCGCGTCGATCCCCATACCGGGCAGACCATCTACCTTGGAATGCTCGTCGACATCACCGCGCGCAAGCGCGTGGAAGAGGCACTTAGGGCGTCGGAAGAAAAGTACCGCAACTTGCTCGAGAACATGGGCGAAGGTCTGCTGATTCTTCGTGACAACCACATCGTGTTCTCCAATCCGAGCGCGCAGCGCCTGACAGGCTATTCGGCGGACGAACTCTTGCGCATGAATTTCATCGAGACCGCGGTTCATCCCGACGACCGTGCCGCGATACGCGAGCGGTATCGACGAAGGATGGCCGGTGAGCCGACGGAGCGTACCTATGCGTTCCGGTTCCGCCGCAAGGACGGCGCGCAGCGCTGGATGGAGGTGTCCGCGATGCGCATTACATGGGACGGCGGCCATGCGTCGCTCTCCTTCATGGCGGACATCACGGAGCGCAAGCGCATCGAAGACGAACTGACGCTCACCAAGGAACGTTACGATTTCGCCACCGCCGTGGGCAAGGTCGGCACCTGGGACTGGGACCCGGCAACCGGTGCGCTCGTCTGGAGCGACGAGACCTTCCGATTGATGGGTTTTGAGCCGGGCGCCGTGGTACCCACCTATGAACTGTATCTGGGACTCGTCCACCCAGAGGACCGTGATCCGCTCAGCGCCGCCGTGCAGGCCGCGCTGCAGCAGCGCAAGCCCTATGACCTCGATTGCCGCATCGTGCAGCGCACCGGCACGCAGCTCGTCTGCCACGTCACCGGCAGCGTCGAGTTCGATCCGCAGGGCCGCCCTACGCGCATGCTCGGCACCATCCAGGACGTCACGGAACGCAAGCGGCTCGAGGACAAGCTGCGCGACAACCTCATCGAACGGGAAACCATCCTTGACACTTCGATCGTCGGCATCGCGTTTCTCGATTCGCAAGGGCGGGCGCGCTGGCTCAACCGCGCGATGCGGGACATCTTGCGTATCGGGAGCGATGAATCCATCGCCGGCCGGAGCCTTGAGCCGTACTACCTTTCTCGGGATGCCTACCTCGCGGTCGGCGGCGCGGTGTCCGAGGCGGTGCGCGCTGGACGCGCCTACCAGTCCGAACTGCAGATGCGGCGCGGCGACGGCTCGGTCTTCTGGGTGCTGCTCTCTGGCCGCGCCGTCAATGCGGACGACCTGTCCCAGGGAACGGTCTGGGCGGTGCTGGATATTTCGCGCCGCAAGGATCTCGAGGAGCAACTGCGCAGAACCTCGTCGGAGCGCGAAGCGGCGCTGCGCAATACGCTTGTCGGGATAACGTGCACGGCGAACCGTATACACCAGTGGGTCAACCCCAGGTTCTGTGAAATGGTGGGATATACGGAGAACGAATTAATCGGAAGATCGACGGAAATGTGCTTTCCGGATTCCGAGTACTGGTCCCGATTCGGGGCGCAGGCGTACGCCGCGCTCGCGCGCGGCGAATCCTTCTCGTCGGAATACCAGTTGAAGCGCAAGGACGGCACGCTCTTCTGGGCGGAAACCTACGGCAACAGCATCGAGCGCGGCGATCCGGCGCGCGGAACCATCTGGACGGTGCTCGATATCACCGAGCGACGCCGGGCCATGGTGGACATCCAGGAAGCACTCGAGAAACAGAAGGAGCTGAATCTACTCAAATCGCGATTTGTCTCGATGACCTCGCACGAGTTCCGCACGCCGCTCAGTGCGATTCTCTCCTCCGCGCAATTGATCAAGCGCTATGGAGAACGGCTGCCCGCCGCCGAAAAGGAGGGCCTGCTGGATAACATCGAAGCCGCCGTGCGGCGAATGACCCAGATGCTGGACGACATCCTGATCATCGGCCGCGCGGAGTCGGGGGCGATCGGCTTCAAACCCGTGAAGACCGATATCGAAGCACTCTGCAGCTTTCTGATCGAGGAAGTACGCGGTACTCTGCCGCCAGGAAATTCCTCCAAGCACCCGACTATCCGGTTCGAGGCGAAAGGCGCGGACCACCTCGCCGTGGTGGACGAGAAGCTGTTGCGCCACATTCTCGGCAACCTTCTGTCGAATGCCGTCAAGTATTCACCTGACGGGGGTTGCGTGACGCTCGTAGCCGATTGCGGGAATGGCGAGACGCGGTTCGTGGTTTCCGATCAAGGGCTGGGTATTCCAGAAGAAGATATTCCGCGCCTGTTTGGAACGTTCTTCAGGGCGAGCAATGCGGGCAATATCCCCGGCACCGGCCTGGGACTCGCGATCGTCAAGCGGGCGGTGGATCTGCACCAGGGTTCAATCCGCGTTGCAAGCAAGGCAGGCCAGGGCACGCGTTTCGAAGTCGTCCTGCCCGGCATTCAACCCGGCCAACCGGAGCATTGAGCGCGCATGGCGAGGATACTGGTGATCGAGGACGAGGCGATGATACGCGCCAACCTGTGCCGCATGCTTGCAATCGAAGGTTACGCGGTCATCGAAGCGGCGGACGGAGTGACCGGTGCGACGATTGCGGCACGCGAAAAACCCGACCTCGTGCTATGCGACGTAATGATGCCAGGCCTGGACGGGTTCGAGGTGCTCCGCCGTCTGCGCGCGGATCCGGCAACGGCCGGTGTTCCCTTTGTCTTCGTCACGGCAAGCGCCGACAAGCACGACAAGCGATTCGGCCTTGACCTCGGCGCCGATGATTACGTAACCAAGCCGTTCGACATGGACCATCTTCTCCAGGTCATTGCGCGGCGACTCGCGCGCCCGTGACGCGCCGGTCGCCGCGCTCCCGGCGGCATTCCTATTCGTCCCGCGAGCCCGGATTCAACTGCACAAGGAGAAGGGCGTCTTCCAGATTCTGGCTACGCAGCGCCGTCCAGACCGCGCGTTCAACCGCGTCCTTGCGTCCCGCCAGGTAGCGAGCCTCGGTTGGTCCGGCATATGGCGTGTGCTGCAGCATGCGGGCGAAGCTTCCATCGGCCTGTGATGCGTATGCGGCATTCGGAGATTCGGCGGCCTGCGGCAGCGGTGCGCGTACCGCGGCGTAGATCTGCTGCGCGAGGACATCCACGTCCGCGTCGATGCGGGTCACGGTGGCACCGGCATAGGGTTCGTGATTGAACATGCGGTCAAAGCTCTGCGGAACGTTCTGATCGAAGGCAAACGACTGCTGCGCCGCGGTTGCTGCGAAGACTGCTGCGATGAGTTGCGTTTTCATGGTCGTACTTCCTTTGGCTGGTCCATCAGGTTAAGTGTCGAGATATCCGGGCGGCTGTTTGTTCACCGCCCTCGATACCTATCAAGCAATGTCCATGCCAAAATTAAAATCATCGTATCCTCAATCACTTAGCATCAGCCGTGCGCCACGCCACCTCGCCCCCCTGTCCGTGCAAACAGACAGGGGTCGCCTGGTCGGTAACCAAGTTGTTGAATTGACAGCAGGTTCACGCGTCTGCTTTCACAGACACCGGCAATCCGTCGCCGCGTGTGCGTCAGCCGCGCTTGAACGCGGCGAGGTCGATGTTGTTGCGGCTGAGCAGCGAATAGAAGTCGCTGCGATTGCGCTTCGCGATTCGCGCCGCCTGACTGACGTTTCCGCCGCAGATCTTGAGTAGCCGGATCAGGTAATCGCTCTCGAACTCCCGGCGCGCGTCTTCAAATGATGCCAGGTCCTCGCCCGGGCGATTGAGCGCCCGCTCAACGAGCGCACGCGGAACGATGGGGGTTGTGGACAAGGCAACGCACTTCTCCACGACGTTGAACAACTGCCGGACATTGCCTGGCCAGTCGGCCCGAAGAAGCGCGTCGATCGCCTCGGGTGCAAAACCGTTCAGCGTCTTGCCGTAGCTCGCCGAGAGCGCCTCAAAGAAGTGCCGCGCAAGCAGAGGAATGTCCTCGCGCCGGTCGGCCAATGCCGGCAGCTTCAGGCTGACGACATTGAGCCGGTAGTACAGATCCTCGCGGAATCGGCCGGCAGCGATTTCCTGGAGCAGGTCCCGGTGAGTCGCCGAGATGAGGCGCACGTCGATACGTACGCTATGCGTACTGCCCACGGGCCGCACCTCGCGTTGCTGCAGCACGCGCAGAAGCTTGACCTGCAACGGCGCTGGCATATCGCCGATCTCGTCCAGAAAGAGCGTCCCGCCCTCCGCCGCCTGGAACAACCCGGCGTGATCGCGGACCGCGCCCGTGAACGCACCCTTCACATGTCCGAACAGTTCGGATTCGAGGAGCGCTTCCGGTATCGCCCCGCAGTTGACCGGCACGAACGGTGCGTCCCGGCGGCGGCTGCGGTCATGGATGGTCTGCGCGAGCAGTTCCTTGCCGGTTCCGGTCTGCCCGAGAATGAGGATGCTCGCGTCGGTCGGCGCAACGACCGCGGCTTCGTCAAGGACCGCCTGCATCACCGGACTCGAGGAAACGATCTGCGATTCGGGTTTCGTACCGCCGGGGTCCGCCAGCGCCGCGCTCCGGCTAAGCACATCCTGAATTTCCTGCAGCAGCGCCTTGGCCTCGTACGGCTTGGTGAGAAATCCCTGCGCGCCCTGGCGCGTCGCCTGGACCGCTTCCGGAATCGTGCCGTGCGCGGTGAGGATGATGACGGGAAGAAGGGGAAACTTCCTGCGCGCAGCCTCGAACAGGGCCATACCGTCCATGCCCGACATGCGCAGATCCGTGATCAGGAGATCGGGTTTTGCCGCCGCGAGCTTCGCAAGTGCCTGCTCCGCGCTATTGGCGGCCACTACACGGTATCCTTCTTCGCGCAGAAGGATGCCAAGCAGGCTGAGCAACGTCGGATCGTCGTCGACGATTAGGATATTTGGCGCCAGTGCCTCGCTTGCAGGCATCTCGGTCTTTCGGGAGCTTGCCGGTCAAACCATTGTACCGGCATTCGCCGTCTGTAACGAAAGCCGGGACACGATGCACAGCCCGCGCGTCCGTCACGGCTCCCCCATCACCGTCACCACCACGCGCCGCTCGTGCGCCGCGCGCCGATGTTCCCACAGGTAGATGCCCTGCCAGGCACCGAGCAGCAGCCTGCCCTCGCCGATCGGCACCGTGCCGATCTATCGGGCGCTGGAGAAGGTGAACGGCAAGGCCGAAGAGCTGACGTGGGAGATGTTCCGCGACACGCTCATCGAGCAGGCCGAGCAGGGTGTCGACTACTTCACCATCCACGCCGGTGTGCGCCTCAAATATGTCCCGCTCACCGCCAACCGCGTCACCGGCATTGTCTTGCGCGGCGGGTCGATCCTCGCCAAGTGGTGCCTCGCGCATCATAAGAAAATTGCCTCTACACCCACTTCGAGGAAATCTGCGAGATCATGAAGGCCTACGATGTCGCCTTCTCCCTCGGCGACGGCCTGCGCCCCGGCTCCATTGCCGATGCCAAAGACGCCGCGCAGTTCGGCGAGCTGGAAACGCTCGGCGAGCTGACGCAGATCGCGCGGAAGCACGACGTACAAGTGATGATCGAAGGCCCCGGCCATGTGCCCATGCAGCTGATCAAAGAGAACATGGACAAGGAGCTGAAGGACTGCTTCGAGGCGCCGTTCTATACCTTGGGGCCCTTAACCACCGACATCGCCCCCGGCTACGACCATATTACGTCCGCCATGCTCTGCTACGTGACGCCCAAGGAACATCTGGAGTTCCCGAACAAACAGGACGTGCGTGACGGCATCATTACCTGGAAACTCGCCGCCCACGCCGCCGATCTCGCCAAGGGCCACCCGGGCGCGCAGCTTCGAGACAACGCGCTCTCCAAGGCGCGCTTTGAGTTCCGCTGGGAGGATCAGTTCAACCTCGCGCTCGATCCCGAAAAGGCGCGCGAGTTCCACGACCAGACCATGCCCAAGGAAGCCCACAAGGTCGCGCACTTCTGCTCCATGTGTGGCCCCAACTTCTGTTCCATGCGCATCACCCAAGACGTGCGCGACTACGCCGCCGCCCAGGGCGTGACCGAAGACGAGGCGCTCAAGAAAGGCATGGAAGCCAAGGCCATGGAATTCAAAAAGGGCGGGGCCGAGATCTACAAGAAGGCCTCAATTCCGAGTCGTTCAACCAAGAAACCCGGCAATGTCACGCAGATAGCCCGCTCGCGGAAGTCGTTCTAGTGGAGATAGGCGTCGCCCTTGTGCTGCAGCTGGGCGATCTCGGCATCGGCCATCGGAACCAGCCCGATAAAGGCGTCGAAATCCTTCCTGCCAAAACCCTGCATGCTTGCCGAGGCCTGGCACAACCGGAACTGGATGATTTCGCCCAACGCAAGGTTCTGTGCCCGCGTAGCCAGTTCCTTTTCCGCGAGCGGACCCCCACGAGCAAACAGGGGAACCGCACCCTCGTGAACCACCACGACGATGGAAGCGGCAAAGGGATCGCTGGCATAGAGATTTTGCAGCATGCTCACGCGGTCGAGCAGGTTCTTGAGGCTGGCGGGGCTGGCGCTGGAAAAGTCATACACCACCTTGGTCGGTGCGCAGGCGGCTGGCTCCGCTGCCGTGCCGGATGTGCCAGCAAGCACCAACGGCAAGGCAAAAGCAAAGCACCGGGTCAGACTTTTCATCCCTTGTGCCTAGAAATTGTCGATCAGCTTCTTCATCCGCTCCGAGAGCGATGACGGGGGCGACTGCGTGTCGGTTTTCTTCAGACGCTGGTTGATCTCACGCTCAAATTCCGCGCGCGAGAAGCAGCTGCGGCAGTGTTGCAGGTGATGCTCGATCATCGCCACCTTGCTCTGATCCTTCAGCTCGCCATTCAAGTAGGCATAGAGGTGATCAAATGCCTCGAGGCAATCGTTGTCGAGGTTATCGCGCTTGTCGTGTTCGTGTGTCATAGGCGTGATTCCTGGGTAATACGTTAACGGGGAAAACCGGCATCCTGGGCGTGTTGCCACAGGGCTTTCTGAAGCAGGGTGCGGCCGCGATTCATGCGCGAGCGGATGGTGCCGGGGGAAACGCCCAGTACCTCGGCCGCTTCGTCGTACGAGAGCCCTTCGATGTTGATCAATACCACCACCACGCGAAACGCTTCCGGCAGGTCTTCAATGGCGGCAAGGAGATCTTCTCCAAGCAGCTTGTTGGCGACTTCGCGCTCGGGGTTGGCCCACCAGCTCAGGAACTCATCCGGCTGCTGGATGAGCAGGTAGGCAATCTCGCTGTCGTCGTAGGCGAGCTCGTCGTACAGAGTTTCGTCGGGACGCACGGATTGCTTGCGGTAGTCGCTGATGTAGCCGTTGTGCAGGATGCGAAAGACCCATGGGCGGAAGCGCGCGCGATCCTCGAGGCTGTCGAGCGCGCACCAGGCGCGGGTGGCCGTGTCTGCCACCAGGTCCTCGGCGTTGGCGCTGTTGCGCGTCAGCCGCATTGCCACCGAGTAGAGCGAGGCCATGTGCTCGTTCATGCAGCGGCTGAAGAACGCCTTGTTGTCGTTTCGTTCGTTCATGGATCTAGGCCGTGGCCACACCGGATCGATAAACCCGTATAGCACCCGGTTGCAGCGGGCGCCAGCCCTCGCGGGTGAGCGGTTGGGTGGCGAGCAGCACGTACGCCGCGCGGGTTTCTTTCCGCGATGCTTCCAGCGAGTGCAGCCGGGTATGGGCGTGGACGAACAGGTGTTCGCCATTGCTGAGTATGAAATTGAATTCGCCCAGCGCGCGCAGTTCGCGCACCAGCGGTGTGATGGCGGCAACAATATCGCCCGGCTCGAGTCGGGATATAGCGTTGTGTTCGCAGGCGATGGCATCCATGAGCATGCAAAACGCCAGTTCAGAGTCCGTGCCACCAATGGGATGAAAGCGGCTGGTTGGGCAACGCGCCACATCGTGCAGGCCCGGCAGCTTGCCATTGTGCGCGAAGATCCAGGATGAACCGTTCCATTCGCGCTCGAATGGGTGGGTGTTGGCAGCGCAGGGCGCGGTGGTTGCAGGATTGGCCTTGCGAATATGTGCCACCACGGCGGTGCTCTTGAGGCGCGATTTCGCAAGCAGGGCGAGGTAACGGCTGTTCGCCGCCGGTAGTGAATCCTTAAATACGCGCGCCGCACGGCCTTCGTAGTAGGCAACGCCCCAACCATCGGCGTGCGGGCCAGTGCGGCCGCCGCGCGGCATGAGGCGAGAAAGGTAGGGCCCCACGTCGGTTGGCTGGCTGGCGCTCATGGCAAACAGTTCGCACATGGTCGTTCCTTGGGTTTGGTGGATATTCAGGCCGTTTGTACGGTAGACGCACCGGATGGCCCGCCAGGTCCCGAAATGAACAAATATTTTCAGGACCCAGCGACCCCGGCCTTATTAAAAGGTAAGCGTGGCGGCCCCTTCGCTGACCACGCCGAGCATGGCGACCGAGCCGGCCAGTTGCACGCCGTCGATCAGATCGTCCTTGTGGTAGCCACGCACCTGTGCGCACGGCGGGCAGACCATGATGGTGCCGCCGCTGTCCATGATGTTCTTCATCATATCCTTGATGGGCGGATCCAGCGGGTTTAGACGCGCCACCTCGGCCGCGCCCTTGCGCGCCCAGTCGGCGCCGGAGCTCACGAGAAACATGGTGACCTTGTATCCCGAGGCGATGCCGCCATTGGCAACGCTCCAGGCCACGGAGGCACGTTCATCATGAAATCCGTTGGTGACCACCACCACGAGCTTTTTCTGATCTTGAGACATCGGGTTCTCCTTGACGTTGAAAGGGCGGGCCGCGCCCGCCGGGGTTTAGTGGGCGCCTCCCGAGTTCGGTTTGCGACCCGCTTACCGGTGATGACGCAAGAACGCGGCCGCCAGGTCCCGTATTTCTTGAAAGCGCCGCTGCTCTCTCCATGAGCCCAGAGCGCGCCGCCGTGCCTCGCCGCTTCGCGCGGAACCTCTTGCCAGCGGCTGGCCGTACGCGACGAAGCCGCGTCTCGATATGCTTGCCGGAAACAACCACAGGGATTGCCTTATAAAACCGCGCAGGAACCCCATGTCGATTTCCGAGCCGTGGCCGCTGGTGGCGCCGGGCGCTGTAGTCAAAATCCGGCCGAATGGGATGGCGGGGCGCACAGTATGCCTACGTCGACGGCGGTCAGTACGGCCTACTAGTCCTGGCCAACCCGCCGCTGCAACGCGGACGTGGGAACCGTGCGGACACTCGCACTGCACGCGCAGCACAATATGGTCGCGGTCAGGTCAGCAGGCATCATTCAATGACTTAGGGCCGAAATCGAAAGCGAGTGTCCGCTATTTTTTGTCCGGGGAGGTTGCCAGTGCTATTCATGAGCGGTATGGTTCTCACGGCCCCAAAACAACAAGAACAAGAAACGTCGGGACGTAGTGCCATCATCAAGTCCGCCTGAGCACCGCAGTCGGTCGTCGTTGCAAGTTCTTCATTGGGATGCAGTCCACTCCGTCGCCGGCTTTTCCGGGCGCGCGACACCACAGGATGAGGGGGGAGTCGTCATGAACGCCAATACGCTCTTGCGGTTTGCCACCTACTGACTTACCACTAGACTCTGCTCCAATCGCCCTCTTCGGGCGGGTGTCGTGGAGCGAGATTGACAGAATGCGCATTGCAGAGCGTACAGGGCGCGTTCCAGCACGGGATAGTCGCGCGCACGCAAGCTGTTCAGACTTTCGCGGCGCATTGATTTCCCTATCCGTGCGTCGTCGCCGGTTGCGTCGGATATCCTGCTTGACGCCTCCACATCAGCTGTGATCGTGGGGGGAGTCAACGTAGGTGCTACCGTGACACTCGTGACCCCCTCGGGTGCTTAGCCTTTCGTCGCCCCATTGTTAACGTGACTGTGGCAGACGGACGCCGGCAACGGTTGATATTCTCTTGGAGCCGTCCGTGTTTGATGGAAATCCCCGCAAAATACAGCGGGGTTTTTTTGGTGCGCCGCAGGGCGCGCTTGCAGTGGCCGGGAGGATGCCCCACACCCGGGAAGATCAGGCCCCTGTTTTCCGTACTCCAGCTCAGCGAAGTCGGCTTCTACGTCCTGGGGCGCAGTGATCATGGGCACCCCCCCACGGAGGGCTGCGCCGGCGCGAGCCAAGCAGCAATCGCGCGCGGTTCAGCTCGGGCGCTGCGACTTCAAAGCTGCTTCGGGGTTGACCCACAGGTATGGATGAACCTTCACGCGCAGTGCGGCCTCGAAGTCGCCGGGCGCGAATCCAGAAAACGCATCGAGCGCGAGGTTGCGCCGTTCAATCCAGATCTTGCTGTAGCAGAGGCAAACGTGCCCGCGCCGCGCGGGGCAACCTCCGCGGCCTGACCTTTGATCCGTGCGGTACGCGCGCCGCCGATCAGGCCGGCATCAGCTTGTTGACCGCGTGCAGGATCTGCTCGGGACGGAAGGGCTTGACGACCCAGGCCTTGGCCCCGGCACGCTGACCTTCTTCCTTGCGGCTCTCGCGCGACTCGGTGGTGAGCATCATCACCGGAACGAAGCGGTAGTCGGCGCGCTTCTTGATCTCCTTGACGAAGGTAATGCCGTCCATCACCGGCATGTTCACGTCGCAGATCACCAGGTTGATCTTGTCGCCGGCCAGCTTGTCGAGCGCGTCCTTGCCGTCCACTGCCTCGGTAACGTCGTAGCCGGCGGCTTTCAGTGCGATGGATACCACCTCGCGCAGCGAAGCCGAATCGTCGATGACCATGACTTTCTTGCCGCCCATATGAATCTCCTCGATGAACGTGACTGACGGCGCGGCCGCGGAGTACCGGGGATTCACGAATCACCTGCGCGCGCGGCGCCTTTGCGGGATAAATACTAGTTCCCATTTCACCGCGCGGGTAACGTGAGCTCAGGGTCGAGGGAAATTTTTCGGCGCCCGCTGCCGAGTAAATCACGCACTTTGTCAGAGTTTGTAAACCCGCGTCGTCAATCGCCGACGGTATACCGGTTCGCGGCCGAGCGGATGGGAAATACCCAAGACGAGGCGAGCGGGTCGGTCGTCTCCCGCACAAAGATGCACGCCGGCATCACGCCTCACAGGCCGTGCGCGGTGCGATCAGAAGATCGCGTTGACGCGCACAAACGGGCCGTACAGCGTGCTCGATCGACTAAACGAGGCATTGACGTTCTGACTGTTGTCGTCGCTGCTTCCGCCCATTCCCAGCCAATCCGCCTGCAGCCGGACTCCCGCCGCAACCGAATACCCTAGGCCGCGCAGGCTCTTGGCCCGCTGCTGAAGAAGATAGCCCACTTCGCCGGTGGCGTGCAGCCCGAGGAACAAGGAAAGTGATTCCGGCTCCTTGCCGAATCTTGCCGCGACCGCCTGCTTGGTCTTGTCGGTCATTCCCAGGTGGCCGAGACCAAGGCTCGCGGAGCCGTTGACGTACCAGGCGCGGTAGTTGGCTTCGTAACGCTTGGCGTATGCGGCCTTGTCATAGCCAATTCCGAATGCAAGTTCGCGAAAATCCGCGTTCGGCTCGAACAGCAGAAGCGAGACCGATTTGCCTTGGCCGAACCCAAGGGGCGTCGGGATGACGGCTTGAGTATATTGAACCATCAGGTACTGCCCGCGCTCTCCGACATCGAGCAGGTCCAGGCGGGTGTAGCGGTTGTTGAATTGCTCTGCCTGGGTGCCCGCAGGATCGTTGTAGGTTGCAACGCCTTTGATGTCCGCCCTCTCCAGGTTTAGGCGCATCGAATGCGACTTCGCTAAAAATGAATTGAAGTCGACGTACCCTGTCAGAAAGGAACTCGCCTCCTTGGCCAAGCGTCCGCCCGAGGGGAGAATCTTGTCTTCCGCCTGACTCCGCAGATAGGAGATCGCGAAATGTTTGTCGCCGTACCTACCCTCCGCATTGATGCCTTTGAACAAGGTGTCTGCGATCTCGTAGTTCACGTTGGAGAGCGTATTTCCGCCCGAATCGGATACGTCCGCCTTGGTGCCCCATCGCAGCATTGAAAGGCTGCCGCCAACCATCGCCGAAACTTGTTCCTCCTGCTCCCAAGTGCTGACGTGTTCGGGATTGCGGTATTCCATCGACCGGACCCGGCCTTCTGGAATGGTGACGGTAAATGGGCGGTCCGCGGACGAATTCATCCCACCAACCTGAATATTTCCGGCGCGCCACACCACCGCCGGAAAGAATCCGTAGTTCGTGTCCTCGGAATTGACCGCCCAGGCGTGGCGGACTTTTCGGCTCGACCAATTGGCATGGATCAGCATCACACCTTTGTTGTAGGGATTGATGTTCACGTACACCGCGGCGACAAATTCCGTTTCCCCATTCGGATAGACACTCAATACGCTTTCCCGGTCGCTTCTGGCACTGACAACCGGCCCTTCGGTACCCAGCCAGGCTGTACTGTTGCCGACCCATAGGGTCTGGTCTTCGGCAATTCCCGCCACCGCCCAATGGCGTTTTCCGTCTGTACCAAGGTAGGCCGCTTCCAGCGGCACCGGATAACGTTGCGCCATTTCGACGCGGCCGTCGAAGCCCAAGATTGCTTGGGCTTCCCGCGTTACCGTGATCAGTTTTTCGTCATAGGTAACGCCGATCGTCAGGATTTTTGCGTCCGCCTTAACGGAGGCGAGCGACCAAGTCCTGCCGTCCTGGCGGACAACGACCATAGCTGGCTTGCATTCCTTGCAGCTCGATACTTCCATCACCAGATAGTGCTTCCCGTCATAGTCCGAGCGGCCTCTAACTTTCGCCGAATAATATTGACGGACCGTCCGATATGAATCTTCGGGCCGTTTTCGATATTGCACCAGCTCTTGGCAATGCGATTGCTTGCAATCTTCCGTGATGAGGCGAAATCGGGTTGTGTCTGTAAAGGTGTTCCGGCCCAGCGGGTCGGGAATCAGCCGACCGGGCTCGATCTTCAGGTAGCCGGGTGCCGGCGCATCCGTCAAGGTTCCGAATACATAGGTCGCGGCAACCGCAAGGCGGGGAAGTATCCCCAATAGAGCCGTGACCGCAAGTAGGTTCACCCAAATGAAAAAGAGCCGCAGCCTGTCCATCCGTCGCGGTATGCCAGCCGACAGCTGATTGGTGTCTCTGCGCCGAGAAAGAAACAAGTCCATATCGATGGCCCCTCTCTTTGAAGGTTTGTTGTAAGCTACCTGAATTGTAGAATTTTTCATCGCAGCGTATTTCTTGCCGAGCCGCGCCGAGCTGCGTCTCCCAATGCCCATTGATCGGGGCTATTTCGGTCGCTCTTGCCGCCCAAAGTGTTTGTGCAATTGGCTTCCGGTGCATCTCGCACGTCTATCGATTCGGAATCCACGCAAGCAGCAGCGGCGGGCGGCGCAGAGTCACCATCGTCACCCTGGGAGCGAGGAGCTTGCGTGCCCTGTTCAACCCGCGTGATTGTGCCTGGCACAGAATACCGTGTTGCTTTGCCGTCGCCGAACACCGCGGCTCTATCGAAACGGCCTACGAACCTGTCCCTAGCGGCGGTGGCGCTTTATTTTCATCACCTGCCATCGATGCTGGCGTTGCTGTTTCTGCTGGGTGTGCAAGCGACCTTCTTTGGTCCGGTGAAGTACGGCATCCTGCCGCAACACCTGAAGGAAACCGAAATTGTTGGCGGCAATGCTCTGGTTGAAACCGGAACCTTCGTCGCCATACTGCTCGGCACTATGCTGGGCGGCATTCTTATGGGCCGGTCGGAGTTGGGTCTCGATCTCGAACTTACCACTAGACTCTGCTCCAATCGCCCTCTTCGGGCGGGTGTCATGGAGCGAGATCGACATGATGCGCAATTGCAGACCGCTCAGGGCGCGTTCCAGCACGGGATTGTCGCGCGCACGCAAGCTGTTCCGACTTCGGGTGTCGGACTGATTCGTCTTGTGCCTTGACAGAACGAACGGTCGTGCTATTATTGGCCGCCTGTCGACCCCGTTCCGATC
>Ga0224495_10001795_pt1 | contig 14697 bp, 9 predicted proteins | sample SF_Jul11_sed_USG_FD_168128 | JGI IMG/M metagenome (GOLD analysis project Ga0224495, IMG submission 168128) | Sediment microbial communities from San Francisco Bay, California, United States - SF_Jul11_sed_USGS_4_1 | ecosystem: Environmental > Aquatic > Marine > Sediment | place: USA: California... | reverse complement strand
ATCCGGGTAAGTACATTTGAAACAGTGCTTGACCGCTTCTTCCAGAAACGATCCCGCATATTTGTACAGAAAGCGGCCTTTATTCTGATAGGCATCAATCCGTGTTCCCTCCTCTTCGGATATCCCCAGCACTTGATAAATAAGAAAATGAGACCTGTCATCCTGCCCCATCTCGGCCATACGCGACTCCATCTTCGCTGAAAGCCGGGCCGAATAGCCATCGGCAAGATCACGAATATCGTCTTTCATGTTCATGTTGAACCCTGTGCGAACCCTGCTTTCGCGCGCATGGACCTTGGTGTTTTCCCTCCCCCGGTGGGCCCTCCATTTCTTTTTTTCCCTTTTGGAGTGCCCTTTCGGCGTGAAATTGGTATAAAACTTCAGCTTAAACCCCGGCTGGTGTCAAGTGACCCCGGTCACAAAAGCCGGAGGAACGCCAACCTTTTTTACGTCTTTGGAGCCATGCCCCACCCACAGGTCAAAGTCACCCGGGTGCTGATTCCCGGCAAATTGGATAATTCCCCGGCGGAGGCGGTGGCCTTTGACCTGGAAATGGCCAATTCGTTTACCGGGGCCGCCCCGGTGATCTGCATGATCGGACTGGAGACCTACGACCCGGAATCGGCCCGGTGCGTATCGGAAATCGGCACCATCCTGCGCCGTGAGGATGAAATGGAGCTGATCCAATGGTTTCTTTCCCGCTTGGGGGAAATCCGGGGGGAGAATCCGGGAGCCTATCTGCTTAGTTTTTCCGGTTCCGACAACGATCTGCCCTGGATCCGGGAGCGGCTGGCCCGGGATGGAACGGCCCCCCGGACCATTCTGGATGAAATCCCCCATGTGGACCTGAAACTGGAATTCTTCCGCCGCACCTCCAATCAGCATATTTCCCTGAAAGGGCTGGAAACCATTTGCGGCATAGACCGTGAAAGCGCCATCCAATCCCGCAAGGTCAGCTACATCCTTACCGATATTCTAAAAGGCAAAAACGGCCAGCGGGACATCCCGGAAAAGATATTCACCTACCTGCGGGAGGATGTGCACCACCTGCTGGTGATTCGTGACCGGTTTGACCAGGTCTCTTTGGAGGCCCACCTGCTGACCGAGGATGCCTATGGGGAAATGGTATCCAGCCTGCTGAGAATAGCCAAAAAGGTGACCGAAGGAATGGACCCGGGCCGCAACCGCAAACCGATCCAGGGGCAGTTAGGGGGGTTTACGGCGGCGCTGAACCAGGCCTACACCCAGGCACTGGCCCAAAAAAGCTTTCAGGATTTTTACCTGCCCCCCTTGCCGGATATCCGGGTGAACCACCCCGACTGGGATCGGCTGGTTAAAAAATTTGGCCGGTTAAATACTTTGCCCTTGGTGGATGAAGCCGACGGCTACCGGTTGAAGCCCACCTTTGACATCCCCGCCGGGGTGCTGGCGGTGGTGCGACACGAAGGACGGCTGTTGATGATTTTGCGCCCGGAAGAACTCCCACGGGCGGGGGGGTTGTGGGGGCTGCCGGGAGGGGTGCTGGAAGCAGGGGAATCCCCCCCCCAGGGGGCCGTGCGGGAGTTGTTTGAGGAACTGAATCTGAAAGGTCGGCCGGGCCGGGTGCTGGGCAACTCTTTGAGTTTTTCCGGGGATTACCGGCTTCATTGGGTGGAGGTGGCGGTGGAGGATATTTCCGGCCTGAAACCCTGCCCCCAGGAGGTGGCCGGGGTGGAATGGGTGGCCCCCGGCGGTTTGGCCAACCTGGGACCGCTTATCCCCGGCGCCAAAGAACAAATTCAGCGGATTCTGGGCCGGGAATGGCGATAACAAAAGAAAGGCTAACAAGAATGGCAGTAAACCCGGCCTGAACCGCCCCTCTCCACGGTCGCATTATGCGACCTGCCCCTCCCCATCCAGGGAGGGGCGGGATGTGCTTGTTTGATGGGATGCCATCCATCCGGCATGCAGTTCTACAGCCTTTGATGTTTGTTTAATCCATTGAAATGTAGAGTGTTGTTGCCCCATCCCTGTGTGGGGAGGGGGCGCGCGAAGCGCGGGGGAGAGGGCTGTTATTGCGGTTCTGGTGCCGGACAGGACCCAAAAGAAAGGCGGTGAACCCCGCCCAAAGCCGCCACAAGGCGGATGGCGGTGGTGAACCGCTGGACAGGACCCAAAAGAAAGGCGGTGAACCCCGCCCAAAGCCGCCACAAGGCGGATGGCGGTGGTGAACCGCTGGACAGGACGCAAAAGAAAGGCGGCGCAGGATGAGGAGCGGTTGAAACCCCTTGCCTGATCTAATCCCTGGGGTTGGCCAGCACCGGGGCCAGCAGGTCCCGCACATCCCCTTTGAGGCGGGGTCCCATGTGGGTGATCACCTGAGAGGCGAAGGCGTTGCCCAGCCTGCCGCATTGATGAAGGGATTGTTTCTGACTTTTTCCGTACAGGAATCCGGCGGCAAAGGCATCCCCCGCACCGGTGGTATCCACCGCGTGGACCGGGAACGGGTCCAAATACACGGTTTCCCTGCCTTCGGTCACCAAAGCACCGCTGCCTCCCAGGGTGATGACCACCCCATCGCACATGGATTTCAGTTCTTTCATCGCCTGCTGGGTGGTGTCTTTGCCGGTGAGGGCCAGAGCCTCCTCCCGGTTGGCAAACGCCAGAGAGGCATAATCGGTCAGAATGCGGATGAAATCCTCCCGGTGGCGGTTGACGCAAAACGGGTCCGAAAGGCTTAAGGCCACCGGGATTTTGTGTTTTTTGGCGGTTTTCAGTGCCAGCAGGGCGGCCTCTTTTTGGGTATCGGTATCCCACAGGTACCCGGTGATGTACAGCCGGTCGGATTCCCGCAGGGCATCCAGGGGAATATCCTGAGGGCCAAGCTCCCGGCAGGCTCCCAGGTAGGTGTTCATGGTGCGGGAAGCATCCGGAGTGACCAGAATCACGGTGCTGCCGGTCAGATGGCCGTCGGTGCTGATGAAGGTTTCCACCCCGGCCTCCCGCAATTTGTCAATATACACCCTGCCGTAATCATCCCCCCCCACTTTTCCGGCAAAGGCGGCCTTGCCCCCCAGTTGAGCCACCCCCAAAATGGTGTTGGCGGCGGAGCCTCCCGGTTCGGCCACCACCTCCAAATTGGATAAGGCGGTCAGCAGGGTTTGAATTTCCTCCAACCCCACCAGGAACATTTTGTTTTTTTCCAGCCCCTGGTTATTTAAAAAAGCATCCGGGACAGCCGCCAGAAGGTCTATCAATGGGTTTTCAATGCCGAACACATCATACTTCATGGTTTTTTTTGTAAGGATTGGGGATGGGATGAATGGAGATGGGGACCTCCCACCCTGCGGTGGGGAACTGACGGCATCATAGCAGGTGAAAGGCCGGGAACACAAACAGAAGAATTGATCCCGCCCCGGCCTGGTGCTGTGGCCTGCCGGGTTGCGCAACCCGGTTTGTTGCGCCATGATGGGCCATTACAGGCCGCCATCCAGGGCTGTACTTTGGGCGGCCCGGCTTTGGGTTGGGGCAACCCGGCCCTTGTACCCCACATTTTCTTTTAAGGTCAAGGATGACCCCTACCCATACCATTTTGCTGGAGGACAGGGAGGTTCCCTACCGGCTGAAACGCAGCCCCCGGCGGCGGACGGTGGGCATCACCGTGTTGCCCGGCCCCCTGGTGGAGGTATCCAGCCCCGCCCGGATGGCGATGCCCCCCCTGGAGGCGGTGCTAAAAGCCAAGGGCCGGTGGATTTTAAAACAGATGGCCGTTTTTTCGGCCCCGGTCCCCCCGCCCCTCCAATTGAAGGAGGGGGCGGCCCTGCCTTTTATGGGGCAGAGGCTTCCCTTGAAGGTATGCAATCTGGCGGGCCGCCAACGGGTGATGGCCGGCAACGGAAAATTGTGGCTGGACCCCGGCAAAACAAACCTGGAGGGAACCTTTGACCCCCAGGCGGCCCGAAAAACCCTGGAAAAATGGTATAAGCTTCAAGCCCAAAACACCCTGGAGGAGCGGGCTTACCACTTTGGCCGTTTGCTGGGGGTTGTTCCGGCCAAGGTCCGGGTAAAAGAACAAAAACGGCGTTGGGGCAGTTGCAATTCCAAAGGGATGGTGTACTTGAACTGGCGGTTGATCATGGCCCCCCCCCAGGTGTTGGATTATGTGGTGGCCCATGAATTGTGCCACCTAAAGGAAATGAACCATTCCCCCCGGTTTTGGGATCTGGTGGCCTCGGTGGTCCCCGATTGGAAGACCCACCGGAGTTGGCTGAAACTCCACGGGAATTCCCTGGTCTGGTAAGAGGGTCAGCTGTCGGACTGCACCTCCTTTAACAATTGAAGGTAGAATTGATACCGCCTGATGTCCAAACGGCCCTGTTCCACCGCCAGAAGCACCCCACAGCGGGGTTCCTCCCGATGAAGACAATCCCGAAAACCGCACCGCCCCAAAAATGGCTGAAACCCCAAAAATCCGGCTGCCAGGCGGTGGGGGGTCAGGCCGTGCAGGCCGAATTCCCGTACGCCGGGTGAATCAATTAAAAAGCCGCCCCCTTCCAGGGGAACCAATCGCGCGGCGGTGGTGGTGTGACGCCCCCCGCCCCGTCCCACTTCGCCGGTGGCGAGGGTGGTTCCGGTCAACTGATTCATCAGGCTGGTTTTTCCCACCCCCGAATGGCCCACCAGCACCGCCACTTTGTCCCGCAGGGCCGCCCGCAAGGGGGCCAGGCTTTCCGGCATGGATCGGCTGACCCCGATGACATCCACCCCAAGCCCTCGGTATTCATTCCGCAGCCTGGGGTATTCCTCCGTTTTGTCCAAATCCAGTTTGGTCACACAGATCAGGGCCGGGATTCCCGCATCCAACCCAGCGGCCATAATCCGCTCCGCCAGCCCCTGATTAAACGGAGGATCCGCCACCGATGCCGCCACCACCACCAAATCCACATTGGCCGCGACAATCTGCCCCTCCCCCTCCTTTTGAAAGCGGGATTTATCCGCCTTGGCCCGGCTGAGCACCCTTTGGCGCTCCAGGCGGGTTTCCACCAGCCCCAAATCCGGGTGGGGAAAAAACATCACCCGGTCCCCCACCACCAGCCGCCCCATGGATTCCCGTGCCCCTTTTTTCCGGGATAGTTTTTTTTGGTCGGCAGAAGACTGGCCGCCTCCTTTCAGGGCACACAACCACTCCTGCCCCTGCCCGAATACAAAAATTTTGTGGGAGTATACCCCGGCGACGATTCCCTCCACCGGCCCGGCGGCGGATGGCTCCACTGGGAAAGGGGTCTTGGGTTGAGGGGAGGGGAACTCCGGCTGGGTTTCATCTGTTTCACGCATAAGCCAAATTACCAAATTCCCTCAGTCAAGTACACACAAAGCGGGATTAAAGACCGCGGAAATGTGTGATGTTTTCCGTCGCCGAATTCATTGAGAATCCAATGGATCCCTCTTCTTATTATTAACATGTGGGTCTTATTTTGTCGGATTCAATCAGCAGCCGCCCACCCCTGGAACCCAAACCTGATTATTGTTGCGCCACATTTATTCAATAATGGCTGATGCTTTTCATATCCCCTCAATCTCATGGGGAAATCTTAAAATCCGTTTTTTTCAAATAAAAATACGGCGTGTTTTTAACATAACGCCACATTTATATAATGTGTATTTTTGTATTTTAATTCAATTGTTTTATAATTTTTTAATGTTGAACGAATGGCACGTTTGTAAATTTATTCCAATTTTTTGATGAGTTCATTTATATTCGCGTTATTTAGGCTTTGAGATCAGCACATAAGGTTTTTTTTTAAAATGTGATCATTTTTTGTTTGGAATCCCCTTTGGCGTGTGATTGATTACCACTCATGAGGCATCCAAAACCCTCAGGCAAACCAAAGGGATTCCCTGCCGGGAAACGCGGTTCCGCCCGGAAAATAACCAGGGAGAACAAGGGCTTTTCCCCCATGATATAAAACGCCATTTGCCCAGGGGGTAAACTCCCCTTGGCAGCCCCTTTGACCGGCCGGATGGCAAGGGCCAAAGTTGTTCATGATGGAAGATGGCTTCGGCCAACTCCCCCACATCCTCAGGTGTGGATGGTTGGGGAATGGCAGGTCTGACTGGCTGAAGACCCCATCAAGGTCCAAGGGAATGGGCCGCATTTCCTCCAAAACGAATCAAAAACCCTCCCACAGGCCTGTTTGAGCCTGAACGGGTTTTTATGTGCCGAACACCACCCACACGTTTAGGGAATATGTTTTTATTCAAGGGTTCCAGCCGAGACGGCCAGATTGTCAAACGGTACAGCCGCGCTTTGCGGCTGGGTGATTCTCTTTCTCAGTTGTTTTCCTTGTACGATTCCACCGGGGGACCCAACGAGGAAGCCGAAAAGATGATTGCCCATTTGGTGGACAATTGTCTGGTGGAACCCTCCTCCACCAGAGAGATGGCCCAATCCCGGATGCACACCCTGTTGCGGGCCAGGGATATCCATCGGTATCTGATGGAAGAGGAGGATCTGCTACCGGTAAAAATTCGCCTGTTTGAGCATTTGTTGTTCCATGATTCCCCCCTGGACCGCTGGGTGAAAATTCGGGAGTTGTTGATTCAATACATGGATCTGATTTGCCGGTCTCCCATGGCCGGCAGCGGTTTCAATCAGGAATTGTACAAACAGCAGGCCTCCATGCGCACCAGCCGGTTGGGCCGGTTGTTGATGAACACCGCCTTGTTCAATTTTGACCTGGATGAAGAAACCCCTCCGGCCAATTTGATGATCCGGTTTAAGAAAAATCAGTTTCCGGAACATACCTGGGAAATCAGCGGATCCGGAGAGGGCCGGGCAGGCAGCCATTTGGCCGAATCCGGGTGGCACCCGGCCAATTCCCTGTGCCGTTGGGAATATCTGGGCACCGATCTCATCCACAGCCTGTTGCGTCAAAACCGGGGGGGGGCGGCTGCTTTCGGAGGGTCTTCAGGAGCCCCTGAGGCCGCGGGCAACAGGCAGCAATTGCGGGAGCTTCCTCCTCACCAATTGTATTGCCGGTTTGATAAATCCCAGGGGACCAAAGAAACCACCGAGCAATTGGACCTGTTTCCGGTGAAACCGGATTCCATTTTGTGGGAATTGGCCCGGATCATCCACCGAAAAATGGGGCCGGAAGGGTTGCGCCGGTACGCCATGCTGATGGACCGGATATCCCACAGCCGCCGCGGTGAGGCCGTCAGCCTGGACCTGGCGGAATTTGCCTCTCCCGGAGACAAAACCGCCCTGACCCCCCGGAGCATGAAAGAGGGGATTAAAAAAGCCCAAGGGGTTCTGGCCATCATGGCCGACGCGGAACTGAGCCGGGTGTTCACCCGGGGGGATGACTGCACCCTGCAAACATCCCGGCTGGTCACCGTATTGAACAAAGCCGAAAACTGGAAAATGGCGGGTGATGCCATGGAGGCGTTGCCCGTTCCACCGCAGGAAACCATCGGACGACAGGTCAGCCTGATGGTGGATGATGTGTTTTATCTGCCCCACGGAGCCACTTTGGCCGCTCCGTTTCAAAACATGCCGGAGGATATTCTGGGCAGCCGGGAAAAAGACCATCCCTATCTCATCAGCCTGTATGTGTATTTAAGGCGGGTGTGGGCTGAGGAATGGGAGGCCTCCCAGGGGGTGGTCAGGCGGACCGCCGCGGATTTGTTCCGGGAAGCCGGAATCTGGGTCAGCCCCACCGGCAGATACCGGGCCATAGAAGGACTCAAACGGGAACTCAGCCATTTGCGGGAGGCCGGATACCTGGCCCGGTGGCGGATGTCCCGCGGGGATACACGGGATGCCATGGACGACCTGTATTTTCTGGAAGCTCCCACCCGGCCGCAGTCTCACCGCGCTCTCCCTCTGGGAGCGCAAGGCTAGGGCCGATTTCACACCCCCGCAAAGGGGGTCCCGCGAAAAAAGAAGAAAAGGGTGGACCCGGATGAGGGGCAATGTGTTCAAAGGATGAACCTGAGCTCAAGGAGGAGGTTTCCTCATCCGGGTCTGCTTTTTCCAGCCGCCCTGTTTTCCATTCATTTCCCCTTGTGAACCGCCCTTTACCATTGTTTTTGCCGCTCTCCCTTAATCTTTTTCCATTAAAGGCTGCCAGCGGATAAACCGGTCCGTCAAACCCGGATTGTTCCGGGGAAGAAAGGCGGCATCGACGGCAGGCTCCCAGCCGGGAGGCCCTCCCGCGGTTAAAAAAGCCACCCCCCTGGCGGTGGCTTCCGGCTCATCCCGGCGGGATACGGGTTTTCGGGTAAGGTCCGCCAGACTTTGGCACAACCCGTCCATCCGGGACAATCCGCCGCTGACCATGATTTTTTGGGGGGAGGGCAAAACCTGGTCCATCCGTTCCAGATTGACCTGAATCAAAAACAGGATGGATTCCACCACCGCCGCCGCCAGAGCCGCCAGACCAGGAACAGGGAGATGGGAAGTCGGCAGATGGGGAATGGAGCGGCCATCCAGTCCCACAAACCGGGAGGGAAAATCCGCCCGCCAATAGGGGGAGCCCAAGCCGGAAACCCCGTTTAAAAACAGCGGCGGCTCCCCCTCCCCCCCCTCTTTCAAGCCCCCATCCCTCAACCCCCCCGGCGCCAGCCAGCCGGGCAGCCTTTTCAGCAGTTCTTCCGCCGGGACCCCCTGGGTTTCAGCCAGCCAATCCAGGGCGGAAGCCGCACCGTTGACGGTCCCTTCCAGGGAATACAGGATGGGGGGCAGGCGGGAAAGGGGGGCGGGAGATCGGGAAACTGTGGAGGGAGGGTCTTCGGTGTAGACCACCCCGGCCAGCAATCCGGGGGGGCGCTCCGGCAGACGGGAGGATACCCGTTGTACAAACGCCCCGGTGCCGATGTTCACATAGGCCCAATCCTCCCGCGGAGGGCCGAATCCAAACAAAGCCGCCGACTGATCCCCGTTCAACACCAAAAACGGGATGGGCCGCCCGACGGCATGGAGCATTCCATAGGGGTGGCGGGTGGGCACCAGCCGGGGCAAAAACCCTTCCCCCGGAGGCAGGCCCAGCCGGACCGGAAGCTCCTTGTCCCAATCCCCGGAAGAAAGATTCCACAACAAGGTGCGGGATCCGTTCTGGGGGTCCACCACCCAGGGGTGTTCTGCCAGCAAAGTGTGGACCAGCCAGGCCGCCATAGGCCCCCAGCGCAAAACCCCTTTGCGGGCCGCCAGGGCCACCGGAGGGTGATGTTCCAGCCACCAGCGCATTTTTCCCGCCCCGTAATGGGGGGTCAGCCGCAACCCGGTTTTGGCCTGAATAACCCCGCCCAGGGTGGCGTCCTGGGACTGCCACCGGGCCACAATCCCTGCCGCACGCAAATCCTGCCAACTGACCACCGGGGCCAACGGCTCCCCGGTTTGGGCATCCCACGCCGCCAGATTGGACCGTTGGGCGGCCAGCCCGGCCCGGCCAGGCGCCGGGAATCCTTCCCCAATCCCCGCACCGCTTCATCCGCCGCCTCCCGCAGGGATTGGATCAATTCATCCGGTTCGTATTCGGCCCAGCCCGGATGGGGGCGGCGGGGATGGATGGGGCGGGAGGCCATGGCCGCCTGCCGCCCCCGGGCGTCAAACACCATGGCCCGGCTGGAATGGCCCCCCTGGTCCAGGGCCAGATACAGGGCTGAATCAGGGAAAGAGGAATCAGACATGAACATCACCCGGATGAGAGGGGAAGGCTAATCCCCGGTTTTCAGCACCGCCATAAAGGCCTCCTGGGGCACTTCCACCGAACCGATTTGTTTCATCCGTTTTTTGCCTTCTTTTTGTTTTTCCAGCAGCTTGCGTTTGCGGGAAATATCCCCCCCGTAACATTTGGCGGTCACATTTTTCCGCATGGCGGAGATGGTTTCCCGGGCCAGGATTTTGGCGCCGACCGCGGCCTGGATGGCCACTTCAAACATCTGGCGGGGGATGTGTTCCCGCAGTTTATGGGTCAGGTAGCGCCCCCGTGCCTGAGCTTTTTCCTTGTCCACAATCACCGACAGGGCATCCACTTTGTCGCTGTTGAGCAGAATATCCAGCTTGACCAGATTGCCCGGACGGAAATCAATGGGTTCGTAATCAAAAGAGCCGTACCCTTTGGTGGCGGTTTTCAGTTTGTCGTAGAAATCCAGCACGATTTCGGCCAGGGGAAATTCGTATTCCAACTGAACCCGGGTTTCATCCAGATATTTCATGCCGGTCTGCACCCCCCGACGGTCCATGGAAACCTTCATCACATTGCCCACGAATTCATTGGGCAGGTAAATCCGTCCTTTCACATAGGGTTCGGCGATAAAATCCACCTTGGCGGGGTCCGGCAGTTTGTTGGGGTTTTCCACCTTCAGCACTTCGCCGGTTTTTAAATGGACCTCGTACACCACCGTGGGGGCGGTGGTGATCAGATTGATCCCCAGTTCCCGCTCCAGCCGTTCCTGAACGATTTCCAGGTGGAGGGAGCCCAAAAACCCGCAGCGGAACCCAAACCCCAGGGCCGCGGAGGTTTCCAGTTCAAACACCAGAGCCGCGTCGTTCAAGGCCAGTTTTTCCAGGGCGTCCTTGAGGTCCTCAAATTGTTCGCCGTCAGCCGGGTACAGCCCGCTGAACACCATGGGCTTTACCTTGGTATAGCCCGGCAACGGCTTGGCCGCCGGGTTTTTGGCCAGGGTGATGGTTTCCCCCACCTGGGCATCCTGGATTTGCTTGATGGCGGCGGAAACATACCCCACCTCCCCGGCGGAAAGAGATTCCACCGCTTTTTTCACGGGAGTAAACCGGCCCAAAGTGGCCACATCGTATTCCTTGCCGGAGCGCATAAACCGGATGCGGTCCCCCACTTTCACCTGCCCTTCCATCACCCGGATCATCACCACCACCCCCAGGTAGGGGTCAAACCAGCCGTCAAACACCAGCCCCTGCAACGGATGGGAATCATCCCCAGCGGGGGGGGGCACCCGCTCCACCACCCTTTCCAAAATATCCTGGATGCCGATTCCGGTTTTGGCGCTGGCCAACACCGCGTCCTGGGCATCCAGACCGATGGTTTTTTCGATTTCCTTTTTCACCCGCTCGGGATCAGAGGAGGGAAGGTCTATTTTGTTGATGACGGGAATGATTTCCAGGTCTTCATCCAAAGCCAGATACACATTGGCCAGGGTTTGAGCCTCCACCCCCTGGACGGCATCCACCACCAGCAAAGCCCCCTCGCAGGCGGCCAGAGAGCGGGACACCTCGTAGGTGAAATCCACATGGCCGGGAGTGTCAATCAGATTCAAAAAGTAGGATTCCCCGTTTTTGGCTTTGTAGGTAAGGTTGACCGACTGGGACTTGATGGTGATGCCCCGTTCTTTTTCCAGTTCCAGGGTGTCCAGTACCTGGTCTTCCATTTCCCGTTTGGAAAGACCTCCGGTATATTCAATCAACCGGTCCGCCAGGGTGGATTTTCCATGGTCAATATGGGCGATAATGCAGAAGTTGCGGATATGCTTGGTGTCACTCAATGTGGAAATCTCCCTGGGAAAAAAGCTGGATGAGGGCCTATGGGCCGCCCGGATTAGAAAACATCCTATCAATTCCCAACGGTCAGAGAAAGGATAAGCCGGACCCGTGACCCTGAAACCCATACAATTCGGCGCCATTGAGGTGGATGGCCGGTTTACCCCCGGCTGGGTGGCCGGTCAAACCCACAAACATTTCCGGTTGGTGCTGCCCGGTGGCCGGGAAATGGAGGTCCCCGCCGGGCAGTTGCTGCTGGTTTGGGAGGCCCCCCCCCTGTTGCCGGGAGAGGAACCCCGCCCGACGGCTCTGGCGAAACTAAATGAATGGCTGGCGGCCCTTCCCCCCCTGAAACACCCCCCGGTGGACCTGGCCGCCTTGCACCAAAATCTGGCGGCCGAATATCAGGCGGGCCGCCCCATCCCCTTTGACGCCATCACCCAGGCGGCTTTCGGCCGGGAGGAAGACCGCTTATCCCCGGAAGCGGCAGGCTGGCGGGAAGCCGCCCTGTATCAGGCGTTGCTGAACTGCCCCCGGTTGTTCCGCCGGTCCAAACACCGGTTTGTGGCCCGGGCAGAAGTGGAAATCCGCCAACATGATGAACGGGAAGCCGACAACAACCGGCTTGCGGCGGCCCAGCACCAGGCGGCCCTTTGGCGAAAAACCTTGGAGGAAGGCCACCCCCCGGCGGATTCCCCGCCGTTTAAAGGGTTTTTGGCCGCCCTGGAAGAGCTGCTGGCCCATGGTCGGCAATCCCCCCATTGGGCCGCCCTGGCCCGGCCCCTGGACCTGCATCCCCATCAATCGGAGGAAAACCATGCCCGGCTGAAACACCTGTTGGCGGCGGCAGGCGCCTGGGTGGATTGGGGCAGAATCTGGCTGTTGTGGGGCCGGGTAAGCCTGGAATTTCCCCCGGAAGTCATCCGGCGGGCGGAAGAATGGGCCGCCACCCCTCCCACGATGGAGGGGCGCACCGATTACCGGGAACTGTTCACCTGCTCCCTGGATTCCCCCAACACCCTGGATTTTGACGATGCCTATTCGGTTTGGGAGGAGCCTGACCGGATCGGAGCTTTGCGGGTGCTGGTTCACATTGCCGAACCCCGGTTTGATTTGAACCCGGATGAGCCGCTGTTTGTGGAGGCCGAGGAGCGGGTTTCCTCGGTTTATACCCCGCGGGCCATTTATCCCATGCTGCCCGAGGTGATTTCCAATGGCCGGTTTTCCCTGGTGCGGGGAGCGGACCGGGAGGCCCTGACGTTCAGCTTTGGGTTGGAGGAAACCGAAGCGGCCGGAATCCAGGCCCGGTTTTTGGGGTTGGAACAATCCATCATCCGGGTGGACGCCAATCTGGATTACGACCAGGGAGAGGAACTGCTGGCCCGCCACCCGGCCACCTGGGGGCAGCTGGCCCGGTTGTGCGGCTCCCTGGCTCGGGACAGAAGGGCCAGAGGAGCCTCCATTTCCAACCGGGAAGAGGTGATGATAGACCCATCCGATCCCGAGCGGGTCCGCCTGGAAAAAATCAACCGCTCCGGCCCGGGCCACAGAATGGTGGAGGAACTGGCCATCCTGACCAATCAGGCGGCGGGCCGCTATTGCCGGGATCACCGCCTGCCCGCCATCTACCGGGTGCAGCACCCCCCCAAACCAACCGGAACCGCCGTCGGTACTCCGCCCCCTCTGATCACCCCCGCCGCCCGGTTTACCACCCGGGGCGGGGGCCACGCCGGGCTGGCCTGCGACCGCTACATTCAGGTAAGCTCCCCCCTGCGCCGGTTTCCGGACCTGGTGATGCAGCGCCAAATCATCACCCATCTCACCGGGGGACCCCCCTTGTTTGCCGACGAAACCCGGCTGGCCCAATGGGCCAGAACCGCCGAAGTGCGGTTTGCTGTGTACGGTGATGTGGAAAAACGGATGGATGATGACTGGAAACGGGTGTATCTGGCCCAGAACCCCGGCCTGGTGTTGGCCGCCACCGTGCGGCGGGCAGGCAAAAGCCCCCCCCATCAACCGGTGTGGGCCAAAATCTGGCTGGAGGACATTCTGCTGTTGGTGGACGGCCCTCTGCCCCCAGGCGTGCGGGAAGGCGACCGGGTGGCGGCCAGAGTGGCGGATGTGGATGTGGACCGACAGCGGGTGCGGGTGGAACTGTCACCAACCCCCGCAATCCATAAAGGAAAGGAATGATGAACCTTAAACCCATAAATTAATTTAATTTTTTAAAATTTCGGATTTGTGATTCTATTGAAGCGTTGGTCGCATTCCCTTAACCAATTGTGGTTAGGAATTCCTTCCCAAACTGCCGGGATGCCATTTGCCGAAAACCCGGTCAGGGGAAACCCAGCCAGGGGTCCGGTACTACGGCCTGTCCGGTGATAAGAGGGAACATGCGCCCGGCAGAGGTTGGGGGCAAAACCGCCCGCAACCTCAACACAAAAAATTCAGGAGAAGATATGAAGCGGATTCTTTTCGCTATCTTGGTGGTCTTGATTGTTTCCGTTGGCGTTTCTTTTGCCAAAGGCAAATCCAAAAAGAGCGCGGCCAAAGCCAAAGCACCGGCCGCCGCCGCTTCTGCTGAGAAAGCCAAGGCTCCTGCCGAAGCCGCCAAACCGGCTGCTCCGGCCAAAAAGTAACGAAAACCCATCCTTAGGGGGAAAACTCCCCCTTTGATGAGCTTTCAATTTAAAAAGCCCTGTCCCCTTGAACAAAGCGGACAGGGCTTTTTTTTAACAGAAGGATGGATTGCGGTGATAGAAAGAGGAGGAAGTTTCTGAGATACCCACCCCCTCCACAGAATATCCTGTGCCTCTGCAAACCCATGATGGCTAATACGAAAAAAAAAGCCGGTGGGGATAAGACCCAACCGGCTTTTTTTGTGCCCGGACCCCCCAGAGGGGGGAAGGGTTTATTTTACCCGGGGGTCCAGTTTGCCCTCAGCATACCGTTTGAACATCACTTCCATGCTGATGGGTTTGATTTTGCTGCCCTGCCCGGCGGTACCAAAGGCTTCGTAGCGGGCCTTGCAGATTTCCATCATCCCTTTGGTGGATTCTTTCAAGAACTTGCGCGGATCAAAGTTGGATTTGTTTTCGGCCAGATGCTTGCGCACCGCGCCGGTGGAGGCCATCCGCAAATCGGTGTCAATGTTCACCTTGCGGACGCCGTGCTTGATGCCTTCCACGATTTCGGCCACCGGC
>Ga0224495_10001794_pt1 | contig 14699 bp, 16 predicted proteins | sample SF_Jul11_sed_USG_FD_168128 | JGI IMG/M metagenome (GOLD analysis project Ga0224495, IMG submission 168128) | Sediment microbial communities from San Francisco Bay, California, United States - SF_Jul11_sed_USGS_4_1 | ecosystem: Environmental > Aquatic > Marine > Sediment | place: USA: California... | reverse complement strand
TCAAAAATTAAAAAATTTTCGGAGGAAAAAGCATGAGAAAAACTTTTAAGTCACTTTTAAGCCTTTCGGCTGTGATTTTTATTGCCGGCCTTTACAATTCATCTGTATATGGCGTGCCAGCATTCGCACGTCAAACAGGTCTGGATTGTACCAGCTGTCACGGAACATTTGGTTACCCAACGCTTAACAGCTTTGGAGCAGCCTTTAAAGCGGGTGGATACACCAACGCTTCAGAAGATAGCCTGATGGGCGATGGAGAAGACCTCTCTTTACCTAAAGTGTTAAATCTCTCTTCAGTTATCAAAATGAGAGCGATTTTTGCTTTAAAAGATTCTGCAGGTAACAAAGCAGAAGGTTTTGTTGACGAACTCAACATGCCTGATGAGATCTCTTTCTTCTATGGTGGACGAGTAGCAAAAAACATTGGCGTTAAAATCGAAATGGGTATTAAAGCTCCAGAATCTGGTGTTTTAAGCTTTGCAATGCCATACGTAGTTCCGGTAGGACCTGTAACAATTGGTGCTGTTCCATATTGGACTGACGCAGCCGGCCCGGCATGGTTTTTTGAAACTTTATCAACAGGTAACGCTTCTAACATAAGAGCTGCTGAAAAACACAAAGGACCAATTCATCCACAAGGTGATGTAGGTTCTGATTTTGACACAGCTGCTGGTTTGGGCGTTTATGTATGGCACCCATACGGATTTGTTGCATATTCTCCTTTTTTAAACTGGGGACCATTCAATGCTAGCGGTAATCCAAAAGCATCTCATTACGTCAGAGCAGCAGTAACTCCAACCGTTGGACCAGTAGATCTTGCAGCAGGTTTCATGATGACTACCGGTGCAAGAAATAATGGACAAGATCTTGGTTGCATGGAAGACCCTAATCTAGGAACAATAGCTCAGTGCGATCTTGGACATCATGATTCAAGCAAAATTGGCGCTGATATCCAGGTTATGGGAAATGTTGGAATTCCAATAGGTGTAACATTCTCTTGGGCCAAATTTACACAAGATGTAACTGCAACTGACACTTATAACGGTGGAGTTGGCATATATGCTGAAGCTGGTGTTATTGAGAACTTGTTAAATCTTGGTGTTGGATATATCGGCGGAAGCAATTCAGTAGCCGGTGTGGCAAATACAGACGGAAGTTCACTTGACCTGGTTTTAAAAGCCAACCTTGCTCGTAACGTACGTTACCACTTTGAGTTTGTAATGGGAATGGGTGATAATAAATCACAAAAATTTACAAACATGATTTTTGCTGCGTTCTAATTGAAGGTTAAATATGAAAAAATTAATCTCGTTAGTAGCAGTTATTGCACTTACCTCTGTTAGCTCAGTGTATGCTGATGCTGCAAATGGTGGTACAGTATTCAAAAAGAAAGGTTGCACAGCATGCCACAATCCTGAAAAGGATCAGTTGGCAATGGGTCTTGGCCCATCTCTGAAAATGGTATCTGCTGCTTATAAAGCTGCAGGTGGCAAAGATGCGATGCTTGCTTTCATGGGTGGAAACGATAAACCAATCGTAGCACCTCAAAAATACAGTGTAATGAAACCTCAGGTAAAAGGTGCTTTGAAAAAAGCAACTGATGCTGAAAAAGGTGATTTAGCTGATTTTATTTTGTCACATTAATCTGATTTTTCAGATTGATGTACTTAAGAGCCCGGTTTTACCGGGCTCTTTTTTTATCTGCTCTTGTATTTATTTTACAAATTTTTATATATTTAATATAATAAAATTATTCTGAACAAAGTTTTGCCTGTTATTTTTCATAACATTTATACAATTTTTTCATAAAAATATCTGGAATTTTATTGAAATTTTTCAGTTCCGTTTGATTATTGCCGTCATAAAGGGGTAATTATATGCAGGTAATAGTAGTTATGGGCAGCAAATCAGACTGGGAAACAATGAAAAATTGTACCTCTCTTTTAAATGAATTTAATGTATCTTATGAAGCCAGGGTTCTTTCGGCCCACAGAACTCCTGAAGCGCTTTCTCATTTTTTAAAACAGAGCGAAGAAAATGGTGCGCAGGTTATCATTGCTGCTGCCGGGCTTGCAGCTCATCTTGCCGGTGTTGTTGCCTCGCAGACCCTTCTGCCGGTAATTGGTGTGCCTATGGAGGGTGGACCCTTGAAAGGGGTTGATGCCCTTTATTCTATTGTGCAGATGCCACCAGGTATTCCGGTCTCTTCTATGGCTATTGGCAAGCCTGGGGCCATAAACAGTGCTCTTACTGCGATATCAATTCTTGCCCTTCATGACGCAAATTTAAAAAGCGCCCTGCAGAGTTACCGTCATAAACAAGCTGATAAAATTTTAAGTGAAAAACTTGAATAGCGTGCACATACATTTATACAAACATGAATCATTGTTTAAATGGGGGGTAGCGGGCAACCTTGTTCAAATCTCTCTGAACTTTAAACTATTGTTTTCATTAAAACTGTGAAGCAACTGGTCTGTTGCCGGCGAGGGGGGCCAGTTAATTTACTTTGGGCTGATTTATTTAAAGCCCCCCCTTTTTTTTATATGTTATAACAATAAATAGCAACAAATAACAACGCACCATTATTACAGTGAATTGTTCTTACGTTGTCTGCTTATTTAACGCTGTCGAGCAGAGACTCGCCTTTCTCTTTTTGATCTTGCAGCATTTTGAGGTTTTTCTCTTTCTGAAGTTCAAGGTGCTTGAATATTTCCATTTTTTTCTGAATAAATTTTTCCATGATTTCTTTGCGAAGCTCTTCGCCTGTGGCGACCACCTGCTCGCCTGAAGAAACCATTATCTGCTGTTCAGATTTTATCAGCTCAACCGATACTTCGCCTTTGTTTACAAAGATACCATCTGGAACGTCAGAGTCTTCACCTTTTTGATTCAAGGTGTTCTGCTGGCTCGATAAAAACTCGGTACCCCGGACTGCCGCAACAACTGTCGCTGTTTTAATTCTGAGATTTTTACTGTTTGTATCGCCTTTTTCAAGTTTTGAATAGATCTGTCCATATTCGAGGTTTACCTCTACGTTGAGCTTCTCTTTCTGGGCCTGAAGTTCATCGAATGTTATTTTAGTATAAGAAGAGAGGTGGCAGATGTAGGCCTGAGCAACCTGTACCCTGACTTTTCCGTTTTCTGTTACTATAGATTCATTTTTCTGTATAGAAGCGCCAATTTTAAGTTTGTTCTTTTTGCCTTTTGTATCTACATGAAACACATCACCTGAAACAAAGATAACAATGGCCCCCTGATTATCACTTGCTGCATGAGTCTGACTGGTTAAAATAAGAAAAAAAAGAAAAAAAGCAGAGAGATTTTTTACAGCATGAGCAGCTGTTTTGTAATTAAATAATTTCATAATGTCCGTATATACCAAGCTGGGTCATCATATCAACGAAAATTTTACTTTTTATTTTTCTTTTTTATACTAACGTTTTGGAAAGGTTTGTTTTTTACATTCTGGCGCCGCAAAATTTACAATGCACTGCATCGACCTCGTGTCCCTCTTTGCTGCATGAAGGGCATGCCTGGGTAGAGACCGGTTTAGACTGGGCAAATTCCGAGGTAATGATTCCTGTCGGTACTGCAATAATTGCATAACCAAGAATCATTATAATCGATGCCACAAATTGTCCCAGAATGGTTCGTGGAGCAATATCTCCATACCCTACGGTGGTAAGGGTTACAATGGCCCAATAGATACTTCGGGGTATACTGGTGAAGCCGTTTTCTGCGCCTTCAATCTGGTACATGATGGTACCCATAATGATTACAATCGTTGTTACGGCGCTCAAAAAAACAAGAATTTTGGGGCGCGCTCTTTTAAGTGCGCTTAAAAAACTCTGAGCTTCTGATATATAGCGGGCAAGTTTCAGTACCCTGAATATTCTTAAAAGTCTTAAAGAACGCACAACGAGAAGATAATGTGATTGAACGAAAAAAATAGTCATATAGGTGGGTAAAATAGCCAGAAAATCTATTACGCCAAAAAAACTGAACATATATTTTAACGGTCGTTTTACTGAGATCAACCGCAAAAAATATTCAACGGAAAAAAGTATGGTAAAGACCCACTCTATTACAGTTAAAAATACTCCGTATTGAAGAGCAATCGCCTGAACACTTTCGAGCATGACAACAAGAAGGCTGATTACAATTGATAAAAGTAAAATTATATCAAAAAGCTTTCCTGCGAAAGTATCTGCCTCAAAAACAATTGTGTGAAGCTTTTCCCTTAATCCGGGCAACCATCTGTACCCAGGTTCCTCTTTAATAGTTTTTTTCATTTTGTTATGTTACCTGCTTAAAAGTCTTGGACGGCCATGTTCATCTATAGCCACATAAGAAATTTCGCACTCAATAATAATTCGACTCTGGCCATTTTCAGGATCCACTGCAACAGCTCTTCCGAGGGCTGTAACGCTCGTTCTCCTGACCTGTTTTACTGCTCCTGAAATCTCGATAACCTCACCAAGATAAGCCGGGTTTTTAAAATAGACCTTGTCCATTGAAACTGTTACCATCTGCCTGCATTTAACATGGCTGCTTACATAAATATAGAGATCTTTATCAAGCCAGGCAATAAGCATACCCCCAAAAATACTGTGATTGGGATTAAGGTCACTGGGCATGATCAGGTGACGCGAGATGGTTTCATAATGAGTCTGTTTATGTTTTTCCATAATCTATTACGGTTTTTTCTTTTCAGAATTATTTTTAACTACTATTTCTACACGCTGATTCATTGTGCGACTCTTGTCATCTTTTTCTTCTACTGCGGGTAGCGAATAGTGATGGCCATATGTGGTTATATTTTCAGCCGGAATTCCTGCTTTAACGAGCAGCTTTTTTATATATTCCGCACGGGCAAGAGAAAGTTTTTTGTTCACTTCAATTGTTCCAAGTTTACTGGTATGACCGTGAAGTTCAATTGTGCTGTTTGTGCTTTTCAGGTGTTCTATGTTATTTTTCAGTTTTTCGGTTTCACCTGCTGAAATTTTTTCTGATACCCCTGTTGCAAAGTAGAGAACCTCAAGTACTTCCCGGTATAATGAACCACTTACCGGAGTATCTGCAAACCCCTGCCCCGTACCGGGAAACATTTCAACAGGTATTACCACCAGATGATTTTCGAGAGATTCATCAATAATACTGTCAATAGAAAAATTCAACTCTTTTGAAGAGTAGCCGTCAGCCTCTGCACGGATTGTTAATACACCTTTGCGTATAAATTCTCTTTTTTTCAACTCGTCATCGGGAATTTTGACTTTAAACTGATTATCAGATATTATCTCATGCCTGGACATATAGGGATATACTCCATAGGCCGAACGTGCCGCAACCTTGCTTCCTTTATTGTCATAAAAATCAAGCCGCACATTAATTTCACCGCCTGGAATTTCCCCTCTGCCCAGATAGAAATTTTTATCAACGGCAACAGATTCATGAAGTGTGCGCGTATCAAATATAAATGTTTCATTATTATATCCGGGAGCAGATACAGTAACTTCATATAAATTATTATTGATAAAATCGAGCTCATAAGAGCCATCGGGCATATGATTTGAAATATCGTATTTTCCAAAGGGCCCTTCCACATGTATGGTTGCATCTATCGCCTTGGCGCTGTTTTTTTCAAGCGCAAAACCCCGTAATTTTACCAGAACCATAGGCTTGGCAAATTCCGGAATTTTTGCTCTGTAAATGTCAAATCCTCCCTCTCCACCTGGCCTGTTTGAGGCAAAGTACATATATTGCCCACTCTTGAGTACGGTAGGGTATTCATCATCCTGCAAAGAATTATAGGGATAACCTATATTTTGTGGTTTTTTCCAGATCTGTTTCATCAGCATCTGGGTGACATATATATCGTAGGCGCCTGCCCCACCCTGACGGTTAGAAGAGAAATAAAGAGTAATTCCATCCACATGGATCGATGGAGAAATTTCTGAACTGGGTGTATTTACCGACTCACCCAAATTTATCGGCTTTCCCCATCTTTCTAATTTTGTATCATATTCTGATACCCATATATCATCTTTTCCATATCCGCCCGGCCGATTGGATGAGAAAAAAAGATAGTGACCATCTGCTGAGATAGAGGGCATACGATCATGAAAATCACTGTTTATGAGGGGTACCTCTACGGGTTTGCTCCATTTTCCCTGAAAGTATTCAGTATAATAAATATTGGCATCCATCGAACCTGTTCGGCCATTCGATGCAAAGGAGGTAAAATATAATTCAAAACTTTCTTCTCCCAGAATTCTTACACTCGGCAGACCGTCAAAACCCGTTGTATTCACCGGCTCACCCAGGTTTGCCGGCAAACCAAATGAGGGCACTGGAGCCTGAGGCGTTCTGTTTACAGAAAACCAGAGATCATAATCTCCATTTAACCCCACTCCTCCCGGGCGATCTGACTCAAAAAAAAGAATTTTTTCATCAGGAGTAATATAGGGTGTATATTCTGTATAAGGCGAATTTATTACCTCTCCCAGATGCATAATTTCAGCAGCATCTTCAGAGGTATAGGGAATTTGTGTATTGACAGGAAGAGCGTTTGATTCTTTCACAAAAATTAATATTGATAGTAAAAATAATCCTTTCAATCTGATCATAAGACATTATAATTGTATATTACCCGATGTAAATTAATTTCAAGATGGATCTTATCGGGTCACTTAAAATGTTTGTATTTTGATTGACCCCTGCTTTAAAAAAGATTTATAGTTAATTAAAACTGTATGGATAATAATTCAAAAGAGATCATCCTTATCATTGATGATGATGAAATTCAACGTGAAATTCTTTCTAAATACTTTTCCACTCTCGGATATGCCATTGAAACATCTGAATACGGTAACCAGGGAATCCAGAAGGCAATTCAGCTGGTCCCTGAAGTAATTTTACTCGATATTTATCTGCCTGACATAAGCGGAATGGATGTACTTGAAGAGATCCGAAACCATGAGGAACTGGAAGCATGTGTAATTGTAATGATGTCTTCAGATACATCAGAAGACACCACATTGCTCAGTTACATTAAACAGGCAGACGATTTTGTATATAAACCCATTCGTACAGCAGAACTTGCCATAAAGCTCCGCAAACTTCTTGATAGAAAAAGATACCGTGAATCCATGCATGCGATGAATGAAAAACTGCTCGCAGAAAAAGCGGCCCTTGCTCACTACTTTCCAGATGATGTGGTATCCCGAATAATGGCCAGCGGTGACAAACATAACCTCAGTGGTGAAAACCTTGTTGCAACCATTCTTTTTTTTGATATCAGGAATTTTACCTCTATCAGTGAAAAACTTAAACCTGATCTTGTTGCTGATCTATTAAACCTTATTTTTACAGATGTAATGGATTTAATTCTCAGCCATGATGGATCAATCAATAAGCTTATCGGAGATGCTATTCTGGCAACATTTGGATGCCCTTTTAATACTCCTAATGATGTTCAAAATGCGGTGAAATGCGCTCTGGCAATTACCAACACTATAAATTTCTTTAATAAGGTAAAGCCCAAGTATCTTGATCGGGAATTAAAAGTAGGTATCGGTATAGCTACCGGAGAGGTGTTTGCCGGAAATATCGGCTCATATCGAAGAATGGAATACACAGTTATTGGTGATGTTGTGAATACAGCAAGCCGTTTACAATCACTTACCAAAAAAGTTGATGCAGACATTATTATTGACGGAAAAACAAGAGATAAAGCCGGTAAATCAATCAAAGTGAGACATGTTAAAGTAAAAAACATCCGTGGTAAAAGCGAAAGTGTTCGTCTGTATACTCTTGATGGACTCAAAGAAGAAAACTCCACCTCTCAGGAAAATGAAGATATGGTCTTTTTTTAATCATGTCATTCAACCCCGGAAATTTACAACCTGTTATTCTTATCGCAATCGGAGGAGCGATCGGCGCACTGATTCGCTATTTTACTATCATTCAACTAAGCTTCACAATCAAGCATGTTTTTCCTTTTCCCGTACTTATCATTAATCTTGCTGGCTCTTTAATGATAGGTTTTATCTGGGGATACAGTGAAATAAATTATACCTCACCTGATCTGAGAAAGTTTTTAATGATTGGAGTTTTAGGGGCCTTTACGACTTTTTCTACCTACTCTAATGACATTGTTCTAATGATAAGAGAAAACAAAATAGCTTATGCCGCCATTTATATTCTAGCTCACAATATTTTAGGTGTTTTGCTTGCTTTTGTCGGTATGGTTCTGGCAAAAAAAATTGTTTAGAAAAATAATTGAAAAGTAGTGGTCACCTTGAATTATAATTATTAATATTAAACCTATGACTTTTACCATTTTAACTGTAGCATTTACACACGGACTTATCTCTTCACTCAGTGCATGCGTTTATCCACTGATACCAATTACAACAGCCATATTTGGCGCAGGTAAAGCGGGTAAATGGGGAGAAGGCTTGTTGCTCTCTGGCATTTATGTTGCCGGAATGGCAATCACCTATATGGCACTTGGAGTCTCGGCTGCACTTACAGGTACTCTTTTCGGAAGCTACATGGGTAACCCTATCGTAGTCATCACTTTTGCACTTCTTTTTTTCTACCTGGGCTTGTCATTTATCGATCTTCTTCCGCTTCCCCTGCCCAATTTAGGCGATAAGCTGCAGGCCAAAAAGAGCAAGTCTTTGATATACCCTTTTGTAATGGGTATTTTCTCAGGATTTATTGCAGCCCCATGCACTGCTCCTTTATTTGGAGCGTTACTGATCGAGATAGCCACAAATGCATCACAACATCAATCCATACTACCAGGAGTTGTGCAATCGCTTTTTTTCAGCCTGGGTATGGGAGCCCCTTTTCTTGCAATCGGTGCTTTTGCCATTAAACTTCCCAAACCAGGATCATGGATGAGATTTGTAAAATTTATCGGAGCAGCTGTTCTTTTTGCAGCCGGATACCATTACATTGAAGATCTCTATGGACCCTTTCCCGACCAACACAACCTCATCACATATTCTATATCGGGAGTATTACTTTTTCTTATCTTTCTGATTCTGGCTGATCCCGGAACATCTGATGAGATGGGGATGCGGAAAAAAATTTTAACTGCAAACTTTTTACTGATTTCTGGTTTTGGTCTTTTTTTGGCAACCTCTCCCATGGCATCATCAACTCAAGAAAGTCAGATTTCAACAAACCAAACCGGTAATATTATCTGGTATGATTCGTTAAACAAGGGAATGGAAGTTGCCTCAAAAAATGGTTCGATATTGATGATAGACTTCTGGGCTGAATGGTGCTCTTCATGCCATGAAATGGAAGAACATCTATTTCGTACCAAAGAATTTTCCAGACTCATTCAAACTCACAATGTAACGCTTGTAAGGTTAGACTATACTGTTACCGATACACAAGAAAAAGAAGATCTTGCTGCCAGATACGAAATTCGCGGGTTGCCTACTCTGGTGTTTACAGATCACAAGGGTAAATTGATTACTGCACTGCTGGGTTTTAAAAACAAGCAAGACTCTTTGAACAAAATAAATTATATCTTGACTGACTATCCTTTGAAATAGAATTTTCTTGTTGTGAACAAATTTTTAGACAATATGGAATTATTGTCAATGCCCCAGGTCATCTCAAAAATTCTGGAAATTGATGAAAACCATATAGAAATCTCAGTGGAAGAGTTACGGGTATTAATCTCTTCTGATGCAGCAATAGCAAGCAAAATTGTCAAACTGGCTAATTCTCCTTTTTATTCACGTGGAAACAGCGTTACAGATCTCGGCCAGGCAATAAAACTTCTTGGTTTTAAAAGTATAAAAAGTCTGACTCTGTTAGTATCCATTGCCAACACAATTCCCAAGGTAAATAATGACTTAAGTGTGCAAAAAGAACTATGGCTGAGATCAATTATGAGCTCGATTGTCGCTAAATATATTGCCGCAAAATCCGGGCAGTCTAAAATTCAAGAGGCTATTTTTATCTCTTCACTTCTTAGAAACATTGGTCAGCTGATTCTGCATAGTCGTTTTCCGAATAACTATGAAAAAATATTTTTTGCCTGCAACAAAGGCGCAGACCAGGAAGAGCAAATGAAAAGAGAATCAGATGATATCGGTGTCAACTTCCGGGAACTCAGTGCTTATACTATGGAAAAATGGAATTTTCCTCAGGAGTTTATCCTTGTCAGCAGAACCCCAATAGATACACCTGAAGTTGTCGATAAAATATCTGGAATAACAGGTTTGTACTCTGTATTGGGAGAAATTATTGTCTACAAAAACAGATTAACAGAAATGCTTGAAGATGCCCAAATAAATCAGGAGTATTATGATAATTTATTTAATGAATACATTAAATATATAGGGTTCGACGAAAAGGTGCAGAGTTTTATATCCTCAAACTTAAATACTATTTTTTCTGATGATGAGTTTTATTCTTTTTGTAACGAAATATATTCAATTTAAATTACAAATATTATTGAAATAATGTGCTTAAATCCTGGTTTATTTTTGCCTTTCGGGCAATATGACTATCCGGGCTTAAATTAATAATGTCATTATATATTTTATTTGATTTTTTTTCATCGCCCATAATATATAAGATTCGTGCCTGATTATAGTAATAATCGAGTCCATTACCCGTCAAACCGGATATCTGATACAGCTTTTCATAGGTTGCAAGGGCTTTATCAAACATCTGTACTTTTTCATAAGTTACAGCCAATATTTCCATTGCTCTTATTAAAAAATGAGATTCCGGATACAAATCTGCAAAATCATTTAAAATAGGTATAACCTGCATATACTCTTTTTCAGCATAAAGAGTTTGGGCAAGTGACAAAAGAATTTTTTCCTGTTTTTCGCCTTCATTTAATATATTTTTTTGCGGGTACACACCTGCGAACAAAGACATTATCAACAAAGAAAAAACTGTTTTTTTCACTATATTAAATATCGGCAAATAAAAAAAATGTTTACAAAAATTTTAAATTGCCGATAGAATTTACATGAAAGAAATTAACCCTGCACTACAAGATATGATCAACAATAAAAGGTTGTCAGAAAAAAAAATTTCATTATTAATATTTCTGAAAAAATATATTGATCGCGTGGCATCATTAAACTATTTACCTGATGATAAACTAAAGGCTATAGAAACTAAATACGGAGTTGCACCTGATATAATTACATGGGGTGATTACTTTCAAACCCAGGTAGCAGGGCAACATTGGGAAAAAAGTGATGAAGAATTTGAAAATATTATCGAAATTATTCATTATGATGTAATTGCATCAGTTATGATTTTTACCGGAAAAGACAGCAATTTTTGTAACGAAATCCGATCTGCTTTTTTAGAAGCAAGTGGAAAGTATGGAACTGCGCTGAAGTCAGCGGAAGAAGAGGCTCTTCACATGGGAATTTTATTAAACTATTTTGAAGAGATGGGACTTGAATTATCCAGATATACAGAAGAAGATTTTACCTTTTTTAAACAGTACTCTGCCCAGGAGGCCGCATCATAAAACAGAGTTTTTTTTGAACATATTAACCCTTTAATGCATTGACAACTTACATTGGCGTTTTTCCATGTTCTTAAGAAATAATAAAATAAAGGATTAAATATGGGGCAATGGATAACTTGGAGTAGCGAATTAGCTCTGGGAATAGATGAAATAGATGATCAACATAAAGTATTAGTAGAGATATTGAACGATGTATATGATGCCGTGAACTCTGGGAATAAAGATGAAAAAAAACTGAAAAAAATCGTCGATGGCATGCTACGTTATGTTAATTTTCATTTTGTAACAGAGGAAATGAAAATGATTAAATCTAATTATGGTGATTATAAAAAACATAAAGCACAACATGATGCCTTTGTTGAAAAAGCTCTTGAATTTCAAGCTGCATTTCGAGAAGGTAGTGTCCATCTACCAGAAAATATGATGAACTTCCTCAAAGATTGGCTTATAAATCACATTCAAGGAACCGATAGAGAATATGTTCCCTATTTCACAAAAATGAAATAGATAAAATCAAGATGAGTGCTTGAAATAAGTTGCATACTTTTTATCGGTCTGCAATATGTGAGAAATCAACCAGTCTTTTAAGAAATAAAGTAATTGAACAGAGATAAGATTCTTATTGCTACGATATTTATCATGTAATTTGGCTAATTCAGATATAAACAATTTATGTTCGAGCTGATGTGCAACGAGATCAGGGTAATCTTTATTTATCATTAATAACTCTTCCTTACTAAAATGCTCTTTTGTATAGATTGTTAACTGTTCCAATATATCGTTTATTTTTTCACGCGCAACTCCTTCATTAATATAAATATACAGTTGATTAATTAAACCTATAAGTTTTTTGTGCGCATGATCAAACTCGTCGTTTCCAACAGAGTATTTTTCATCCTTCCAGTCAATTTGTTCCATAATTTTCCAAACATGAGACAATAGAATATTTTTTATAGGGCTGTCTATTAATTTTTCTTTATAAGCACCGCTTTCTATCCACGTTTAGTCTTGACGACAAGTATCTTAAATGAATAGGTAGATAAATATATTATTATGAGCAATATGCAGCTGAACAACAATCAGGTGATAATAAATTTAATTGATGATGAAATTAAAAATATTATGGGTGATGAGTTGCCTATATTATCTCAGCTAAAATCCTATGTCGTTAAAAGTGGTGGCAAAAGATTGCGCTCATTACTGACATGTCAACTGGCAGCTCTTTATGAAATAAACAATTCTGCAATATACACTATTGCTGCTATTGTTGAAATTATTCATGCTGCCAGTCTTTTGCATGATGATGTGCTGGATGACTCAAAAACCCGTAGAGGCAAACCCAGCGGAAAAGAGATATTTGGAGCAAAGGAAGTCATTCTTGGCGGTGACTATATGCTTGCTGTTGCCATTCATAAAATATCGGATTTTAACAATAGTAATCTTGTTAAAATATTTACACAGGTTGTAAAAGACCTTACCATTGCTGAATTACTTCAGCTTCAATACGCAAATACCTCTGAAATCAATCTTGATACCTATATGAAAATAATTTATGGTAAAACAGCTTCTCTTTTTCGGACAGCTTGTGAAGCGGTTGCGATATTTGGAGATAAGGAAGAATATGAGATCGAACAAATCGGTAAACTCGGTACCAACCTTGGAATATTATTCCAGATTCGTGATGATTACCTCGATTATTTTAATCCTTCACTACTTCAAAAGCCCCCCATGCAGGATTTTGAAAATCAATTTTATACCTACCCGATAATAAATTATTTTGAACAAAATGGTGCAGAGAAAAACAAAATAACTGAATTTTTTAACCTTGATTTGAACGAACGAAAAAAAAGCAACACTCAAAACCAGCTTTTATCCCTTTTAAAAGAACTAAATTGCGACTCAATGACCCTTGCATATATGAATGAACTAAAAAATGATGTCCTGGATCAATTAAATGCTTTTAATAGTTCCACAGAATTGAAGCAATTAAAGTTCCAGATTGAAAAGCTTATGATTTTAGAATAATATCATCCGTTCGTAATCTCTTCATGATACCGTATTAATTTCATATAAATTCCAGGATTTTGTTGTAAATAATTATTCAGATCAGATACCGAAATTGCATAGGCCTGAAAACCACTTTTTGCAATTACATCAAACGAAGAAGGCAAATGCTTCTGAATTCCCATTATATCCCCGATAAAGTCTCCTGCCTGGAAAACATACATAACATCATTTCCTAGAATCAGTTCCACTTCTCCCTGAACCAGAATATAAGCAGTTTCCATTGCTTCTCCTTTTTTGAGAAGATTAAAAGATTTCTCTTTAACATCAATTTGTCTCATTACACTTTCGAGTCTTGTAATCTGGTGCGAGGTCATCGAACCAAATATTTTAGACTTGGAAAGAACGTTCCAGGAGTTTGAATTACGAACATTGATTAATCTCAGGAGATCGTTTTCCAGCGTAGTTCCGTTTATAAAATGCAAAAAAGCACTCCGATCCATTGTAACTGCAATAACATCTGTATCTGCAACGACATCTGCGGATCGTTCTTCTCCAGTTAATACCGATACTTCACCAAAATATTCATATTTTCCATAGCTTTTCTTCGTATCAAGATCAATTCCCTGTATGGAAACATTACCAGATAATATTATGTAAAATTTATCTCCGGGAGTATTTTTATGAATTATATATTCTCCTCTTTTAAAACTTTCTTCTTTTACTATTGTTAAAAAATCTCTGGCTTTCGAAATAGAAAAATCATGAAATAAATCTACATGATTTAGAATATCCAGCAAACGGGTCGCATCTACATATTTATGGCTGATAATTTCTGGATATAGTGTATTTTCTATTCCAAACCTGGCAAGCCTCAGTGCAGTATTTTCAGGAAAATCTTTTTTAGCAATATGATATACGGTTATATTTTTTTGAACCTGTACTGGTAATGAAGAAAGATATGAAACTGGAGTATGTAAAGGAGGAATTCCTGCTTCATGATAAATAATATTATAATGCCAGGGAAAGTTTTTTAAAAATTTGTATCGGGACTCTGTAAATATATTTGCTTCATTTAATTTATCAAGAGTTTCAGGATGATTCAGGTGATCTGAAGTATAAATAAACGACTGATTCAGATAATGAACCCTGAATCCGACAGTCG
>Ga0224495_10001793_pt1 | contig 14704 bp, 16 predicted proteins | sample SF_Jul11_sed_USG_FD_168128 | JGI IMG/M metagenome (GOLD analysis project Ga0224495, IMG submission 168128) | Sediment microbial communities from San Francisco Bay, California, United States - SF_Jul11_sed_USGS_4_1 | ecosystem: Environmental > Aquatic > Marine > Sediment | place: USA: California... | reverse complement strand
CTCGTTGTTGCCGGCATCATTCGCCGTAGCGTCGCCCCCCCCCCCGCCATCGACAGCGGCAGATTTGTTCTTGCGTGGCTTGCGACGACGACGTTTTTTCTCTCCTGCCCCTTCCGGTTTCAACATCTCCGCGCGGCGATCTTCGCTGGCATCCTGAAACTCGTCCCACCACAGACCGAGCTCGTCATCCACTTCGCCACTGGCACAGCGCAGCAACAGAAAATCGAATCCGGCGCGGAAACGCGGCTGCTCAAGCAAACGATATGGCCGCTGCCCTGCGCGCTGATCAAAACGTTGCTGCATCAGCCAAATCTCTTTCATCACCGCATCCTGCCGGTGAGGAATTGCAAGTTGCGCCTTCTGCCGTGCAAGCACTTCTTCCATCGCCTCATGCATGGCTCCGACCGGCCTGGAACCTTGTTGCAAACGGAGATTCCATGCGCCAAATACCTCATGCCACAATAACGCAGCAAACAAAAATGCGGGTGATACCGTCTTATCCTGACTGATACGCTCGTCGGTATTTCGCAAGGCCAGCATGATGAATTTTTCGCCCATCGGCTGCTCCAGGATTACATCCAGCAACGGCAGCAAGCCATGATGCAGATTCATTTTGCGCAAATGCCGGATGCACTCAAGCGAATGGCCTGACAGCAGCATCTTCAAGACCTCATCGAGCAATCGCGCCTGCGGCACGTTGTCGAGCAAATTCTTCATTTTGGCGATCGGCGCAATCGTTTCCTTATCGATCTGAATGCCAAGCTTGGCGGACAGGCGGACAGCACGCAACATACGCACCGGATCTTCGCGGTAACGCACCACAGGGTCACCTATCATGCGCAATACGCCGTTACGCGTATCTGCATAACCGCCGTGATAGTCGTATATCTCCAGCGTAGTAGGATCGTAGAACAGCGCATTGGCGGTAAAATCACGCCGCGCTGCATCCTGCTCCTGATCGCCGAACTCGTTATCGCGAAGCAGGCGACCGTGCTCGTCGATTTGCGCATCTTCGGCTTCTATCATGCGCCGGAATGTGGAAACTTCCACCACCTCTTCGCCGAACATTACATGCACCAGACGGAAGCGCCGCCCGATGATGCGTGAACGACGAAAAACACGGCGCACCTCTTCCGGAGTGGCATCGGTAGCCACATCGAAATCCTTGGGAATACGCTCCAGCAACAGGTCGCGAACCGCCCCCCCCACAACATAAGCCTGATAGCCTGCGGCTTGCAGGCCGTCGGTCACTTTCAAGGCACCGTAGCTGATCTGCTCGCGTGACACACCATGCAATCCGAACGGAATTACCTGTGCATTTCCGAATATTTTGGTCTGGACCGGCTTGCGGAATACCCGCTTGAAAAGTTTTTTAATCATGCAACCTTACAATGTATATGCGAACTGATTTCGCAAAGATCGCGAATTATACAGCCCCAAAGAAAAACGCGCCTTGCGGCGCGTTTCCATAAATACCTGAGACTCAGGCTTTAAGGCAAGCACTCATGAATTTCTTGCGCTCGTCTCCCTTCAACCCTTTTGACTTCGCATCCGCATTACATGACTTCATTTTCACTTTCTGGCTTGCAAGGGCCTCTGCACTGGCTGAAGGTTCGCCATCATCTTTCACTGATGCAGTTCCACCTTCATTCTCCGCCCCATCAACCGCCTTGTGCTTCAGCACGTAATCCTTTTTCAGACATTTACTCATAAACGCCTTACGTGCATCTCCTGAAAGGACGTTATCTTTCGCCTCCTTATTGCATCCTTTCATTTTTTCCTGCTGTGCGCCTGCGAAAGATTGGGCTGAAAACACAAACGCCAGACAAATCAAAATCACTTTCAATAGCATCTTCATCAACTTCTCCCGATAAATGTTGGATTACCCTGTAGAAAAATAAGCTCTGCGCTTTTGGAAATAAGGTTCGCGCTGTTTACATCAGCCGAAAAAAATTTCGTCATAAACAGCATCAAATTCTACTTTTCCGTTGGCAATCTGAGCACAAAGGCAATCCGAAAGTAACTATCAGTTCTGCTAGTTACTTGGCCGGAAGATATATGTATTAATTGAAGTTTTTCGGTGCACTTTCGGGCTTGAGATTAGTATTACTAAAAAGCTTACAGCCGCCCAAGCCCAGTTACCCAGTTGCCATAAAGGTGGGTTGCAATATTCTGCAATTGTATTAATTTTCCTGTCGTTTGCTCATGGATTTCACTGGCAGAAAACACCGCCGGGCTATTAATGCTGGCAGCAAGCTCATCTGCACCAGCTATACACCACGTCTCAATCATTTCAGATGTCATCTCGACATGACATTGCAACGCAAAATGCTTTCCCCATGCCCAAGCCTGATTGAGGCAATACTCACTGGAAAGCACAGGAGTTGCACCTCGTGGGATGGAAAATGTTTCACCGTGCCAGTGAAATGCGGAAAAGGTACGCTCCGAACCGAACCATGAGCGTGCCACATCATCGTCCAATACAGTCACTTCACCCCAACCGATTTCCTTGACCGGATTGCTAGTTACTTTCCCACCCAAAGCCTTGGACATCAGTTGCCCGCCAAGACAATGTCCTAACAACGGAATGTCATTCGCAAAAGCATCTCGAATCAGTCCCTGCACAGTAGCTATCCACGGCAGGTCGTCGTTAACGCTCATTGGACCGCCCATGAATACAAGTCCGGAATAATCCATTGCGTTTTTCGGCACCGGATCGCCGGAATCGATAGCAATCAACTGCCAGGGAATATTTTGTTCGTCGAAAACTTCTGTCAGGTAACCTGGACCCTCAATCGAAACATGACGGAATATGGCAACTGGTTTCATAAATCACAGGAGAGTCAAAGGAGATGAAATCACCTTAAGTTTTCAGGAGAAAAAGTATGGTGTGACGGTTTCACCCTTTACCGATCCCTCCTGCTTCACTCTTTGGTTTTATCTTTCTCGATCAAGGCATAAGCCGAATGATTGTGTATCGACTCGAAATTCTCCGACTCCACAATATAAGCATCAATACGCTTGTCTGCATTCAGCACTGCTGCCACGTCGCGCACCATGTCTTCTACGAATTTCGGGTTATCGTAGGCACGTTCCGTTACATACTTTTCGTCGGGGCGTTTCAGCAGTCCGAACAATTCACATGATGCCTGCTCTTCCGCTATCCGGATCACATCCTCTATCCACACGAATTCGTTAGTACGTATAGACAAGGTAACGTGCGAACGTTGATTGTGTGCGCCGCGCTCGGAAATCTTTTTCGAACACGGGCAAAGACTGGTGACTGGTACAAGCACTTTCATTGTTACGCGCGGCACCCCATTCATTATTTCGCCGATCAGCGTCACTTCGTAGTCAAGCAGGCTCATAACCCCTGAAACCGGAGCCTCTTTGTTCACGAAATATGGAAAGTTCATCTCGATATGGCCTGATTTCGCCTCAAGGCGCTCCACCATCTCGTGCAGAATAGCGTTAAAAGATTCAACCGAAATCTCGCGTTCATGTTCATTGAGAATCTCAACGAAACGCGACATGTGCGTACCCTTGAAATTGTGAGGCAAGTGCACGTACATGTTAAAAGTTGCAACGGTATGCTGTACGCCCACACTCTTGTCTTTAACCTTGATCGGGTGACGTATGCCCTTGATACCGACTTTATCTATTGCAAGATGTCGAGTATCCCTTGTGCTTTGCACGTCTGGAATCACGCTAGCTTTTTCCCTGGGAGTATTCATCGCGAATGTCCTGTCGTAATTTTAAGAATTGATAACATTATAACCAATCCCGATTAAATCAGTCGGTCAATCTGGATTTAATGCTGGCTAACATGCCTGCGGCATCCAGCCCACAATCTGCCAGCATCTGACCATGTTCCCCCTGTTCAACGAACTTGTCTGGCAAGCCCAGTTGCAACAGGGGCAAACCAATTCCATGTTGCTGCAAGCATTCAGCCACTGCACTCCCCGCTCCGCCCAGTACCGTATTCTCTTCCACGGTGACCAGCAATTCGTTTTCACTTGCCAGTCGCAACACCAGTTCAGTATCCAGCGGCTTGACGAAGCGCATATTTGCAACAGTTGCATTCAACTGTTCAGCGGCAGCCATCACAGGTACCAGCATCGAGCCAAACGACAAGATTGCAATGCGTTTGCCCTCTCGACAGATTTCCCCCTTGCCTAACGGCAATGCACTCATCTCACTGGCTATCTCTGCCCCAGGGCCCGTGCCACGCGGATAACGCACCGCACTTGGCGTATTTAATTGCATCGCAGTAAACAACATCTGCCGGCATTCATTTTCATCAGAGGGTGCCATTACCGTCATATTCGGTATGCAGCGCAGATAGGAAAGATCAAAACTGCCCGCATGAGTTGCACCATCAGCCCCCACTAATCCACCGCGGTCTATTGCCAGCACAACCGGCAAATTCTGGATAGCAATATCGTGGATCAACTGATCATAAGCACGCTGCAAAAATGTTGAATAGATCGCCACCACCGGCTTATAGCCGTCACAGGCCAACCCGGCGGCAAAAGTCAGCGCATGTTGTTCCGCAATGCCAACGTCAAAAAAACGTTCCGGAAATCGCTCGGCAAACTCATTTAAACCGGAGCCTTCACACATCGCAGGCGTAATACCCACCAAGCGCTCGTCCCGTTCTGCCATGTCGCACAACCACTTGCCAAACACCTGCGTATAAGTCGGCTTGCCGGCACCCTTGGCAATAATGCCCTGCGTACTGTCAAACTTGCTCACGCCGTGATACAGCAGGCAGTCTTCCTCGGCCAGTGCATAGCCTTTGCCCTTTTGGGTGACAATATGCAAGAACTGCGGCCCTTCCAACTTGCGAATATTGCCCAAAGTATCGAGCAACGCATCCAGATCATGGCCGTCAATCGGGCCGATGTAATTGAAGCCGAATTCTTCGAACAGCGTACTGGGCGTCACCATCCCCTTAACATGTTCCTCTGCACGCTTGGCAAACTCCAGCACTGGCGGCATACCCTTCAGTACTTTCTCGCTGCCGCGGCGCATTGCCGCATAAAACCGGCCTGACATCAGCTTTGCCAGATAGTTATTCAGCGCACCGACCGGACGCGAAATCGACATATCGTTGTCGTTGAGTATCACCAGTAGATTGGCGTCCATCGCCCCGGCATTATTCAGCGCCTCAAATGCCATGCCACCGGTCATCGCGCCGTCACCAATGATAGCCACGGCACGCCTGTCCGATCCTTCCAGTTTTGCCGCAACAGCCATACCCAATGCAGCCGAGATAGATGTGCTTGAGTGCCCGGTACCAAAGGTGTCGTACGGGCTTTCTTCGCGCTTCGGAAAACCGGCGATACCGCCCGCCATGCGCAACCTGCCCATTGCCTCGCGTCGTCCGGTCAATATCTTGTGCGCATAGGTTTGGTGCCCCACATCCCAGACCAGCTTGTCTTCCGGAGTGTTGTAGATCGTGTGCAGCGCAATGGTCAGTTCAACCGTGCCCAGATTGGATGAAAGATGTCCTCCCGTCTTGCTGACTGATTCGACCAAAAACTCGCGCAACTCTCTTGCGAGTTCAGGTAATTTGTCGCGATCAAGTAGGCGCAAATCATTCGGGGTGTTGATGGTTTCGAGCAATGAATACATCAGAATTTCCTCAACACAATGAAGTCGGCCAATTCGCGCAAACGTTGGGCAGTATCGCCAAATTCAGCCAGCGTATCCAGCGCTTCACGATGAAGACGGCTTGCCATCTCTCGTGCACCCTGTATGCCAAGCAGACTGACATAGGTCGGCTTGTCGTTATCCATATCCTTGCCTGCAGTTTTTCCCAGAGTCGCGGTGTCTGCCTCACAGTCCAGCACATCATCAACAACCTGGAATGCCAAACCGATCAGCTTGCCGAAATGGTCAAGTTTTTCCAGCTGAGTTGAAGTGATTGAGCCGCAATGTGCACCGAGCAGTATCGCCGCACGAATCAGCGCCCCGGTTTTGTGAATGTGCATGAATTCAAGTTCCGGCAGAGTCAGTGCCTTGCCCACACTGTCCAGATCGATCGCCTGCCCGCCCGCCATACCGCGCGAACCGGATGCAATCGCCAGCAATTTAATCATTTCCAGCTGGCGCGACGCATCATCATTCAGTCGATGCTCCGATAGCAACTGGAACGCCAGTGTCTGCAGGCCGTCTCCAACCAGCAGCGCCGTCGCATCGTCATATTGCACATGACAGGTCGGCTTTCCTCTGCGCAGCACATCGTCATCCATGCAGGGCATGTCGTCATGGACAAGGGAATATACATGGATGAATTCAATTGAAGCCGCCGCAACATTTACCCGCGCAACATCAGCTCCAGCCAATTCACCTGCAGCAAAGGCCAGCAGAGGACGCACACGCTTGCCGCCACCCAGCACCACGTAACGCATCGCCTCGTGCAACCTCTGGGGCGCAACATCGGCTCGCGGCAGCAGCTGTCCCAACACATCCTCGAAGCGCTTCTGATGGGCAGAGACCCACCCCTGAAAATCGACATGCACCTTTAGTTCGCTCCGCTCTCGCCATTGGCGGAAAAATCTTTCAGCATTCCGTCTTCAAGTATCTTAACTTGCTGCTGGGCGTCTTCGAGACGCGAACGGCAAAAAGAAAGCAGCTCGGCTCCGCGCTTGTAAGAGGCCAGCGAATCTTCCAGAGACAGCTTGCCCTCCTCCATATCCGTGACGATTTTCTCCAGCTCGGTCATTGCCGACTCGAAATCAGGATTCTTCTGCGACTTGCTCGCCATGGCTCTCTCTAAACTTGTAAAAGAAGGCCATTTTACCCAAAGGCGTAGCACCTGAGCCAATTTTTCTTGCCCTAGAAAATAATTTCGGGGACAATCCCAAGTCCCGGTCGAATCCTGAACGCCGTTCCCACCAAAAGGATTTACTGGACCGTATTCACTAATTAGCAAGGATAACGTGGGTATGTCGAACATCGCCAACATTATTGAACTCACTCCAGCTCAGGTGCAGCCTCCCCTCAGCTGGTACTTTGATCCAAAGATACTGGAGGCAGAACAGCGCCTGCTATTTGAGCAGGGTCCAGACTATGTGGGCCACGAATTGATGGTGCCCAGCCTCGGTGACTATCAGGTAATCAACAACGAAGCTCAGATGCTGGTACGCAACCAGAATGGGGTTGAACTGCTCAGCAACGTTTGCCGCCATCGCCAGGCCACCATGCTGCAAGGTCGCGGCAACGCGCAGCACATCGTTTGCCCGCTGCATCGCTGGACTTACAAGACCGATGGCGAGTTGCTCGGCGCACCGCATTTCCCGCAGAATCCCTGCCTGCATCTGGGCAAGTCACCATTGCAAAACTGGAATGGCCTGTTGTTTGCGGGCAAGTGCGATGTCACCAAAGACCTTGCACGCGTCGGCGTGATGCAGGAAATAGATTTCTCCGGCTACATGCTGGATCGCGTCCAGGTGGACGAATACGCGTTCAACTGGAAGACCTTCATTGAAGTCTATCTCGAGGACTACCACGTCGTGCCCTTCCATCCCGGCCTCGGCAACTTCGTCGATTGCGACGATCTCAAGTGGGAATTTGGCGAGCAGTACAGCGTGCAAACAGTTGGGATCAAGAACGGATTACGCAAAACCGGTAGCGATGTATACTCGAAATGGCATGAGCAGGTACTGCGCTACTATGGTGACAATCTCCCCAAGTACGGCGCGATCTGGCTCACCTACTACCCCAACATCATGGTCGAGTGGTACCCTGGCACACTGGTTGTCAGCACGCTTGTACCGCGTGGCCCGGAAGCCTGCACCAACATTGTCGAGTTCTATTATCTTGAGGACATTGTGCTATTCGAACGAGAGTATGTCGAAGCAGAACAGAAGGCATATAACGAAACCGCTATCGAAGACGACTTCATTTGCATCAAGATGCATCAGGGGCGAAAATCACTCTACCATCAAGGCATCGAAGAGCATGGCCCTTACCAGTCTCCCACCGAAGACGGCATGCTGCACTTCCACGAATATCTGCGCCGCAATCTTGCTGCACATTTGTAGATTAAAGACTTACTTGAGGGCGCTGCTAATAACCGTTACGAGCGGTGTTACGGACTCACTGTGACTCGATATTCCGGTTCGCTGTGGATGCTTGTCGCAGGCCTGCTGTTCGGCCTGATGAGCGTATTCGTCAAACTCGGCGCACCCTACTTCTCCCACATTGAATTGGTGTTTTACCGCTCGTTCTTCGGCCTTTTGATTGTATACGGCATCATGCGCCACCGCGGCATCAGCCTGGTCACTCACCACTGGCTCACACACCTGTGGCGCGGCATATCGGGAACTGTGGCGCTGCTGCTGTTCTTCTACTGCATCACCGTGCTACCGCTTGCCACCGCCGTCACGCTCAACTACACCGCGCCGATGTTCCTTACCGTTTTCACAGTGATCGTCTACAAGGAAAATTTCCACCTGCCGCTGACCACAGCCATCACCCTGGGATTCTGCGGCGTGGTGCTACTGTTGCATCCAACAATGGAACGCGACCAGTTACTGCCCGGCCTGCTCGGGCTGATCTCCGGCTTCCTCGCCGGCATTGCCTACCTCAATATCAAGCAGCTCGGTATTCTCGGCGAGGCCGCGCCCCGTATCGTGTTTTATTTCAGCCTGATCGCTTCGCTTGGCAGCGGCGGCGTGATGCTGTTCGACACCATCCACCCCATCACCCTGCAAGGTTTCGTCATTCTGCTCGGACTGGGCGCCAGCGCCACATTCGCCCAGATCGCCATGACCTACGCACACCGCGTCGGCCACACACTGGTCGTCAGCAGCTTGGCCTACAGCACCATCGTGTTTGCCAGCCTGTTTGGCATGCTGATCTGGAACGAAACATTATCGCTCTCAAGCTGGCTAGGCATGGCGTTCATCATCGTCAGCGGTGTGCTAAGCTTGAGGCTGACTCCATTGCATCCCGAAGGAAAAGCAAAATGATTACCATCGAACAAACCGACAACCTCGTCAACGTCGCCGTACTCGGTGAATTTACCGTCGCCGACTTCAAGACCTTCGAAGAACAATCCAAGTACAAATTAAAATCGACCGGCGAGCTGGACCTGCTGTTCGACCTTCGTGCGATGCTCGACTACACCGTGGACGTAGCGTGGGAAGAGATCAAGTTCTTCAGCAGCGAACACAACCACGACTTCAGCAAGATCGCCGTAGTCACCAGCGACCAGTGGATCACCTGGCAGGCTTGGCTATCTCGCATCTTTGTGGATGCAGATATCCGTGTGTTTACAGATTACGAGGAAGCGCAGGCTTGGGTTCAACCTTAGCACTTTCTAGCCCTTCATTGCATGGCCATCCTTATCATCTTCACGCTGATTCTGAGCATCGCGCTACTGGTCGTCTGGACACGCTGGCGACGCGTAGCGCGGGCGGACTACATCCGCACTTACATGTTTCCGAAAGGCATATTCGACAAGCTTAAGGCCAAGCGGCCCGAACTGACAATTAAGGATTGCCAATTGACCGCGCATGCGCTGCGCCAATATTTCCTCGCCTACCTGAAGAGCGGCTGCAAGTTCGTCGCTATGCCCTCGCAGGTGGCGGACGACCTGTGGCATGAGCTGATCCTGTATACGCGACACTACGATGCGTTCTGCGACAAGGCGTTCGGGCGCTTCATGCACCATACGCCCGCCGTGGTGCTGGGTACGGACCGGCAGGGCAACACTGGCCTCCGTCGCATCTGGTGGCATGCCTGCCTGGAAGAGAACATCAACCCCCGCCAGCCGACCCGGCTGCCTCTACTGTTCGCGTTGGATACCAAGCTGAATATCCCGGACGGCTTCAGGTATACGCCCAATTGCGAGCAGTTGCGCAAGAAGGAGGGCCGGGAAAGCAGCAGTGGAGCCATCTATTGCGGCGGGGATTTTTCCAGTTCCAGTTTCGATGGCTCGACCGACGGGTTTGGCGATTCATCCTCCGTTGAAGGCGGAGGAGATGGTGGTGTAGGGTGTGGTGGCGGGTGTGGTGGCGGGGATTGAGCCAGCCCCTCTGGAATGTAGAACACCAGGCAAAAGCCTGAAAACAAAAACCCGCCTAGGCGGGTTTTTGTTGGTACGACAGAACCAGCCTGAATTACTTCAGCTTGGTTTCCTTGTACATGACGTGCTTGCGAGCCTTGGGATCGAATTTCTTCATCTCAAGCTTTTCAGGCGTGGTCTTCTTGTTCTTGGTCGTGGTGTAAAAGTGACCGGTACCGGCACTGGACTCCAATTTGATTTTTTCGCGCATTTTCCAGACTCCTTAGATTTTATCGCCGCGGGCGCGCATTTCTGTCAGCACCGAGTCGATACCGTTCTTGTCGATCGTGCGCAACGCTGCATTGGTCAGGCGCAGGCTAACCCAGCGGTTCTCGCTCTCGACCCAGAAACGACGGCGTTGCAGGTTAGGCAAGAAACGACGCCTAGTTTTGTTGTTCGCGTGGGAAATGTTGTTCCCGCTCATCGGGCCTTTTCCAGTTACTTGACATACACGTGCCATGGTTCTACTCCAACCGATTTCAAAAGAGCGCGGATTCTACCGAAGTAAGCAGGAATGTTCAACCTGAATTTTCTGGTGACCCGGATTTTTGTAGCCAGTATGGCGCCTATCGGCGCATTTCCAATGAAAACGCCATTTTTCTTGGTAATCCGTCACTCCAATCCCCAGTTTATTGGGCCTTATGATTTGAGCAAAATTATGTTTGCCTCCCCAGCTCATACCAGCGCCGTGATGAATTGGCGATTTTCACTACCAGCAGCATCACCGGCACTTCAATCAGCACGCCGACCACGGTCGCTAGCGCAGCACCGGACTGAAAACCGAACAAACTGATTGCAGTGGCAACAGCCAGTTCAAAAAAGTTGCTTGCTCCTATCAATGCTGATGGCGCTGCGACACAGTGCACCACGCCCAGACGACGATTCAGCCAATAGGCTAAGCCGGAGTTAAACAAGACCTGAATCAGGATTGGTACGGCCAGCATGGCGATCACCAATGGCTGCGCGACAATGGCATTCCCCTGCAAGGCGAACAGCAATACCAGCGTCAGTAGCAGCGCGCCCATCGAGAAAGGCGCAATAAGCCCCATCGCCCGCACAAACGCCGCCTCGCCTTTCGCCAGAAGATATCCGCGTAGCAGTTGCGCGATGATTACCGGTATCAAAATGTAGAACACCACCGAAACGAACAGCGTGTCCCACGGTACGGCGATACTTGCGATACCCAGCAACAGACCGACCAGCGGCGCGAAGGCAAAGATCATGATGGTGTCGTTGAGCGCCACCTGAGACAGCGTGAAGTAAGGATCTCCCTTCACCAGGTTGCTCCATACAAATACCATCGCGGTACAGGGCGCGGCAGCCAACAAAATCAGCCCTGCAATGTAGCTGTCAAGCTGGTCCGGCGGAAGGTAAGTTGCGAACACATGGCGAATAAACAACCAACCGAGAAAGGCCATCGAAAAAGGCTTTACCGCCCAGTTGACGAAAAGCGTGACGCCTATGCCGCGTATATGCGCCTTGACCTGGTGTAGCGCTCCAAAATCGATGCGCAACAGCATCGGAATGATCATCACCCATACCAGCACACCCACCGGAATATTGACCTTGGCAACTTCCAGGCTGGCAACAGACTGGAATATCCCCGGCAGAAACTGCCCTAACAGTATGCCTATGACAATGCACAACCCGACCCACAGTGTCAGATAACGTTCAAACAGGTTCATGAATCAATCCTTGATCCGCCCAATTGCAACAAGTTTTTCTTTCAATTCAAGTTGATTCAGCTTCTCAATTGGCAGGCTCATGAACATCCGGATGCGTCGCGCCAGTTGTTCTGCAGCCTTATTGAATGCGGCACGCCGTGCTTCGTCACCCTCGATATGCGCCGGATCGGGTATTCCCCAGTGTGCCGTGGCCGGTTTGCCCAGCCAGATCGGGCACACTTCCCCGGCCGCGTTATCGCACACGGTAAAGATGAAATCAAACTCAGGTGCGCCAGGCACGGCGAATTCATCCCAACTCTTGCTGCGCAGCCCTTGCATGCTGTATCCCCGACCTTCCAACCATTCAAGCGCACCGGGATTGACCTTACCAGCTGGCTTGCTGCCCGCGCTGTATGCCTTGAACTTGCCTTTACCCAGCACATTGAACAGCACCTCGCCCAGAATACTGCGCGCAGAGTTTCCGGTACATAAAATCAATACGTTATATATTTTTCCACTCATCAAATCATCCTCAATATCGCTATCAACTTTATAACAGGATAAATTAAAAGCCTCTGAATTGGATATTGTAATATTGCTGTCACATTCCCCCCCTAACATGCGCTCCGTAACAACGATTTATTGGTTTCAATGGCCCGTCAAGAGGTATATGCAGTACACATTAATGAATGGAGACACTATGAACAGCAAACTTAAGCAGATCATCCTCGGCCTGACAGCCGCCACTGCGGTAATTTATGCAGGCACAAGCCAAGCCACCGACATTACCGGTGCAGGCGCAACCTTCCCCTACCCTGTCTATGCCAAGTGGGCTGAAGCATACAAGGCACAATCCGGCAACGAGATGAATTACCAGTCTATCGGTTCGGGCGGCGGCATCAAGCAAATTCTGGCAAAAACCGTTGATTTCGGCGCAACTGATGCACCGATGACACCTGAAGAGCAGGAAAAAAATGGCCTGACCCAGTTCCCGACCGTGATTGGCGGTGTTGTACCGGTGATCAACCTGAAAGAAGTAGCTAACGGGCAACTCAAGCTGTCGAGTGATGTTCTGGCTGATATTTACATGGGGAAGATCACAAAATGGAACGATCCCAGAATTGCGGCAGACAATAAAGACATTAAACTCCCGAGCACCAGCATTTTCACAGTACATCGTGCTGACGGATCCGGCACTACCTTTATCTTTACTACTTATCTGGCTCAGGTAAGCACCGAATGGAATTCCAGTGTGGGAGCCGGCAAGGCGGTTTCATGGAAGGGCGGCATGGGCGGCAAGGGCAATGAAGGAGTCGCTTCTTTTGTTCAGCGCACCAAAGGCTCCATCGGTTATGTGGAATATGCTTACGCGCTGCAAAACAAGATGAACTTCGTCCAGCTCAAGAACCGCGACGGCCAGTTTGTTTCGCCAACTGATGCCAGCTTTCAGGCTGCAGCCGCGAATGCAAAATGGGATGCAGACAAAGGATTTTACGAAATCCTGACCAATGAGCCAGGCAAGGAGAGCTGGCCCATCACCGGCGCAACGTTCATTCTGGTCTACAAATCGGCATCAAACAATGCAACGGCGACCGAAACCCTGAAGTTTTTTGACTGGGCATACACGAATGGAGACAAGATGGCATCCAATCTCGATTACGTGCCACTGCCAGCCAATGTCGTGAACATGATCCGTGGTTCATGGAAAAAACAGATCAAGGATGCGTCCGGCAAAGCAATCTGGAAATAAGCTGGAGATGCGTGGCTGAAACCACACATCCTTAAGCTATAATCGCGGGGGCTGATGCCCCCGTGATTTATTTTTCAACCCTAGAATATTCGACAACCATGCCGATGTTTTCATTTGAAGCGCGCCTTAAACGACAAGCATTGTACGATGTGATGTTCCGCGGCCTGACGCGCATCTCTGCTGGAGCAGTATTAATACTGCTCGCGGCGATTATCGTTTCGCTGATCATGGGCAGCATGCCCGCCATCAATGCCTTCGGTTTCGGGTTCCTGACCAGTTCAGAATGGGATCCGGTCAACGATCAGTTCGGCGCACTGATACCGATCATAGGCACACTGGTTACTTCCGCCATCGCCTTGCTGATTGCAATCCCGGTCAGCTTCGGCATTGCGCTTTTCCTGACAGAGCTTTCGCCGCGTGTTTTGCGCCGCCCACTCGGCGTTGCTATTGAATTACTGGCGGGGATTCCCAGCATCATTTACGGCATGTGGGGCCTGTTCGTATTTGCGCCGTTATTTGCGGACTATATCGAGCCCTGGATCAACGACCATATCGGCACGATGGCCTACATCGGGCCGTTTTTTTCCGGCCCGCCGATGGGTATCGGCATACTGACCGCCGGAATCATCCTCGCGATTATGGTGATCCCTTTCATCAGCTCGGTAATGCGCGATGTTTTTGATGTGGTACCCACGCTGCTCAAGGAATCGGCGTACGGTCTGGGCTCAACCACATGGGAAGTCATGTGGAATGTCGTGCTGCCCTACACCAAGGTCGGCGTGGCGGGCGGCATCATGCTGGGGTTAGGTCGTGCGCTGGGCGAAACCATGGCAGTCACCTTTGTCATCGGTAACGCGCATGAACTGAGCCAGTCGTTGCTGATGCCCGGCAACAGCATTTCATCGGCCCTGGCCAACGAATTCAATGAAGCCGTAGGCGACATCTACACGGCATCATTGATCGAACTCGGCCTGATCCTGTTCTTCATCACCTTTGTGGTTTTGTCGATTGCACGCTACATGCTGTTCAAGCTGGGGCAACGTGAAGGAAAGGCTTCGTAATGCCCATATTTAATCTCTACACACGCCGCCGCATCATCAATGCAGCAGGTTTGATTATCTCGGTGCTGGCCATGGCATTTGGACTGTTTTGGTTGTGCTGGATATTATGGACACTGCTGGTTAACGGCATGCCTGCGCTTGCGCCATCGGT
>Ga0224495_10001792_pt1 | contig 14706 bp, 7 predicted proteins | sample SF_Jul11_sed_USG_FD_168128 | JGI IMG/M metagenome (GOLD analysis project Ga0224495, IMG submission 168128) | Sediment microbial communities from San Francisco Bay, California, United States - SF_Jul11_sed_USGS_4_1 | ecosystem: Environmental > Aquatic > Marine > Sediment | place: USA: California... | reverse complement strand
AAGATGTGCTCACTGCGAACACCGTCAGCGTCACTTTGGTTCCGACAGACTTCACTGCAACCGGCGCCACCCTGCTGAGCAACTATGTGTTGCCGACCACGGCCAGTGGTTCGGGCAGCATCACCGTCGCACCACTGACCGCCGCGATCATCGGCACCCCGACCAAGGTATACAACGGCAACACGACCGCGACCCTGACCTCGGCGAACTATGCACTGACTGGTTTCGTGACCGGTGAGGGTGCGACCGTCACCCAGACCGTGGGCAGCTACAACAGCAAAGATGTGCTCACTGCGAACACTGTCAGCGTCACGCTGATTGCGGGCGACTTCACCGCGACTGGCACCACCCTGCTGAGCAACTATGCGTTGCCGACAATCACTCCGACCACGGGCGCAGGACAGATCACCGCCTACGCCGTGAGCATGACTGGTGCACGCGCCTATGACGGCACCGTCGATGTGGCTGCCAGCATCTTCACCCTGGGCCCATTGGTAGGAACGGAAACCCTGACCCTCAGTGGCAGCGGTACCGTGTCGAGCGCGAATGCCGGAACCTACCCGGTCACGCTGGGCACACTGGCCCTGGGCAACGGCACCGGACTGGCCAGCAACTACACCTTCGTTGGCGGCACCCAGACCGCGACCATTGGCGCTGCGGCTGTGGCCATTGTCACCGCCAGCAACGCCAGCAAGACCTACGGCACGACCTATGTACTGGGCACCACTGCATTCACGACCAGCGGACTGGTCAACGGCGACACCATCAGCAGCGTGACCCTGGACAGCGCCGGTGCGGTCAGCACGGCCAACGCAGGCAATTATGCGATCATCCCCAGCAATGCCGTCTTCAGCGTGGGATTGGCCAGTAACTACAGCATCACATATGTGAACGGCACACTGACGGTGAATCCTGCAGTGTTGACTGCCGCGATCACCGGCACCCCGACCAAGGTATACAACGGCAACACGACCGCGACACTCACCTCGGCGAACTATGCACTGACCGGCTTCATCGGTACTGAAGGCGCGACCGTTACCCAGACCATGGGCAGCTACAACAGCAAAGATGTGCTCACTGCGAACACCGTCAGCGTCACTTTGGTTCCGACAGACTTCACTGCAACCGGCGCCACCCTGCTGAGCAACTATGTGTTGCCGACCACGGCCAGTGGTTCGGGCAGCATCACCGTCGCACCACTGACCGCCGCGATCACTGCACCGAGCAAAGCGTATGACGGCAACACCGTTGCAACCCCGACGTTCACCATCACTACCGGACTGGTCGGCACAGAAACCGTGACTGCCACCGGCACGGCGACTTTCAACAGCAAAGACGTGCTGGCTGCCAACCTGGTCACCGCCAACACCAACGTGCTGGCCGACGGCTTGAACGGCGGATTGGCCAGCAACTACAGCCTGGTCACCGGTCAGACCGTGGTGGCATACATCACGCCCAAGGTACTGACTGCCGCGATCACTGCACCGAGCAAAGCGTATGACGGCAACACCGTTGCAACCCCGACGTTCACCATCACTACCGGACTGGTCGGCACAGAAACCGTGACTGCCACCGGCACGGCGACTTTCAACAGCAAAGACGTGCTGGCTGCCAACCTGGTCACCGCCAACACCAACGTGCTGGCCGACGGCTTGAACGGCGGATTGGCCAGCAACTACAGCCTGGTCACCGGTCAGACCGTGGTGGCATACATCACGCCCAAGGTACTGACCGCCGCGATCACTGCACCGAGCAAAGCGTATGACGGCAACACCGTTGCAACCCCGACGTTCACCATCACTACCGGACTGGTCGGCACAGAAACCGTGACTGCCACCGGCACGGCGACTTTCAACAGCAAAGACGTGCTGGCTGCCAACCTGGTCACCGCCAACACCAACGTGCTGGCCGACGGCTTGAACGGCGGATTGGCCAGCAACTACAGCCTGGTCACCGGTCAGACCGTGGTGGCATACATCACGCCCAAGGTACTGACTGCCGCGATCACCGGCACCCCGACCAAGGTATACAACGGCAACACGACCGCGACACTCACCTCGGCGAACTATGCACTGACCGGCTTCATCGGTACTGAAGGCGCGACCGTTACCCAGACCATGGGCAGCTACAACAGCAAAGATGTGCTCACTGCGAACACCGTCAGCGTCACTTTGGTTCCGACAGACTTCACTGCAACCGGCGCCACCCTGCTGAGCAACTATGTGTTGCCGACCACGGCCAGTGGTTCGGGCAGCATCACCGTTGCCACACTCGCCGTCACCGGCGTATCTGCAGTGGGCAAAGTATATGACGCCACTACCGCTGCTACGCTGCTTGGCACGGCAACGATCACCCCGCTGGGCGTGGATACTGTCGTCCTGGGTGGAGCTGGTGTAGGCGTATTCGCCGACAAGAACGTTGGCACCAACAAGGCGGTGACCGTCAGCGGCTACAGCATCAGCGGTGCTGATGCAGGCAACTACGTCCTGGTGCAACCGAGCGGATTGACGGCCAACATTACTGTTGCAAGCCTCGCCGTCACCGGCGTGACTGCGGCGAACAAGGCATATGACGCCACCACAGCCGCCACCTTGACGGGCACGGCAGCGATCACCCCGCTGGGTAGTGATGTTGTCACGCTGGGCGGCACCGGTATCGGAACTTTTGCCGATCCGAACGTGGGCACGGCCAAGCCTGTCACCGTCACTGGCTACACCATCACCGGTGTTGATGCAGGCAACTACGTTCTGGTACAACCGGTCGGCTTGACAGCCAGTATTACTCCCGCTCAGCTTGTTGTTGCCGCCAATACTGCCGTCATTACCTACGGGGACGATACTGCCGCGGGTTCCCCAATTGTTACTTACACGCAAAAATTGCAGAATATTTTGGATCCCACAGCTTTCACCGCTACAGGGCTGGTTGCTGGCGAGAGCATCGGCAGTGTTGCCCTGATTCACGATGCGGGCCTCGTACCCAACGCGGGTTCTTATCTTATCACTCCCAGCAATGCCGTCTTCAGCGTGGGGCTGGCCAGCAACTACAGCATCACATATACGCCCGGACAATTGACCGTCAACCCCAAGGCAGTCAGGTTGTACGCCAGCCGTAATTATGATGGAACCACGACCATCGATGCCAATACGGTCGGCTCGGTATTCGGGGTTTATTTGAACGGTGTCAGGCAAGATCTTACCCTCACCGGCACCGGCTCTCTTTTGGACAAGAATGCTGGACTTGGTAAATCCGTAACACTAGGCACCCTGACCTTGGGCAACGGCCCCAAAGGCGAACTGGCCAGTAACTACACGCTCGTTGGCGCCCAAGCCAACATCTACCAGATTTCTGTCGTGATGACCGGCTTGACGGCTGTAAGCAAAGCATATGACGGTACTTCTGCTGCCACGATTTCGGGTATACCTAATATCAACTTCACCCCATTGCCTGGAGACTTTGCTACCTTGAGTGGTACCGGTGTCGGCACGTTTGTCAGCAGCAGCGGTGTTCCCGTCTCCAGCGTGGGTAGCAACATTTCTGTCGACAGCGGCTACACACTCATCGGGGCGGACGCAGCCAACTACAGAATTTCAACCGCTCTGACAGCCAGCATTACTCCGCTTGTGCTGACCTACACAGGAACCCCGGTTGCGGTAAGCCGTGCATATAACGGCACCGACATCGCCGCTATCAGTGGCATTACCTTCACCAACGTGCCAAGTGCCGGAATTGCCCCTAACTTGGCTGGATACTTTACTTCAGCCAACATCGGGACAAACAAGAGCGTATCTATTTCACTGATCGGCAATGGCGCCGAGAACTATAGATTTAATTACAGTGGGCCGAGCCTGACAGCAAACATCACACCGCTAGCGCTGACCTATACCGGCACCCCGGTTGCGGCGAGCCGGGTATATGATGGTACGCTCACCACTATGGTATCCGGCATCACTTTGAGCGGGGCTTTGGCTGCAGATAATATTTACGTGGCGGGTCTGTTTGCGGACAAGAATGTAGGCAACGGCAAGGCCGTCACTTTAGTGTTGATGGGTACAAATGCCGGCAACTACAGTATCTCCCAGCCGATGGGGTTGACTGCTGATATCACTGTTAAAGCTCTGGCATTGTCTGGCACACCGGTTGCTTCAAGCCGTATGTATGACGGCACACTGACCACCACGATAACCGGTGCCAGCCTGGTTGGGGTAGCCGGCGGAGACAACGTTGTGCTAAGAGGATTGTTTGCAGACCCTGATATTGGGACAGCCAAGCCGGTGACACTGGCGTTAACGGGATGGGATGTAGGCAACTACAGTATCGCACTGCCAACGGGTTTGACCGCGAACATCACTCCTCGCACTCTGGTTGTCACAGCGAACAACCAGGTCATGAAGTTCGGGGGTAGCATACCTACGCTCACTTACACAGTGGGTGGTGCGGGGCTGGCTGGAACAGATAACAAAAATACCGTGTTTTCCGGGTTATTGGCTGTGAACACGGAAGGAGTGAATCCGGGCTTTACTACTCCAATCACTCAAGGAACTCTGGTGCTGACAGCCGGGCCGGGCGGCAATTACATCATAAGTTTGTTTGTCGACGGAACGATGACAGTGCAGTGATTCCATTCGGCAGATAGTTTTGAGTCGCTGCATTTTCAATTCAATGTAACTTAATGATGACAAAAAATATAGCACGCATAGTAGTGTCGTCGTATATTTTGCTGTGTGCTTTGCCTGCCAAGTCAGCGCCCTTGGGGCCAGATGCAGGCCAAACGATACGCGAGTTGCAACAACAGCCTGAATTGAGCGTTCCGAAATCAACGACTCCCTTGCAACCTGTGCCCGAACCTGAGCCGGTGCCTAAAGATGGCGGTGTTCCGGAAGTTCAGCCTGGCGCTGAGGTGAGCATGCTGGTGAAATCCATTCATGTCTCCGGGAACAGCGTGATTGCAACCGCTGAACTGGAGGCACTGCTGGCCGATCTGGTCGGCAGCGAGCATACCCTCACCGAACTTAACAAAGGCGCTGCGCGAATTACTGCCTACTACCATGAGCGAGGCTATATCGTGTCACGCGCTTATATTCCTCCGCAGAAAATACAGGACGGAGCGGTAATGTTCAGCGTGCAGGAGGGTCGAATCGGCGAAAAGCGCATCAATAATCTGTCCGGGTTGTCGGATCAGCATGCCGAAAAATATATGAACGTGGTCAGGAGTGGAGATATATTGCAGGCAGCGCCTGTTGATCGGGCATTGTTGCTGTTGAATGAAACACCGGGCGTAGGTGCGGCGCGCGCTTCTCTGCAACCCGGCGCCAGTGTTGGTACGGCCGACCTCGTGCTTGAATTGTCGCCTTCAGTGCCATATACCGCCAATATCCAAATGGACAATTACGGCGGTTATTACACTGGCGAAAATCGCTTGGGCGCTGAGCTGGCTTTGAATAGCCCGCGCAAGATCGGAGACCTGCTCACGTTGCGCGCAATGGTCACCGACCAGAATCTGACTTACACATATATCACATACCAGATTCCGGTGGGTGGAAGCGGCTTGCGCGTGGGTGGAACATATTCCGGAACCAGTTATCGTTTGGGCAAGGAGCTCGCCTCATCGGAATCACATGGCACGGCAAAAGTCAGCAGCCTTGTCGCGGTTTACCCATTCATCCGCAGCCTAAAAAGCAATCTTTCCGGCACTCTTGCTTTGGAAAATAAGCAGCTCAAGGATGAAATAGCAACCTTCTCTCCTATAGAGAAGCAAGTTCGGCTCGCCACCTTTGGTGTGGCGGGTGATCTCCGGGACTTCTTCGGTGGCGGTGGCATCACGCTGTTTGACTTGTCGCTTGCAACGGGTAGTCTGAGCATGGATGATGCTTCACTGGCGGATGACAAACTTTCGGCGCAAACCAATGGTTCTTTCACCCGGTTAGGCTACAAGCTCAATCGCCTGCAGCGGTTGAGTGATAGCTACTCGCTTTCGCTGTCGCTGTCCGGTCAGTACGCTAACAAGAATCTCAACTCATCGGAGCAGTTTTCCCTGGGCGGAGCATATGGTGTTCGAGCCTATCCGCAAGGTGAGGCATTGGGAGACGAAGGCCGACTGGCAGCTGTGGAGGTTCGCCACAGCTTTACTCAAGGCCTGGAAGGCGTGGTGTTCTTCGATGCCGGGTCGGTCATTATCAACCGCAATCCATACCTTGCAGGCTCGAATACACGTTCCATTTCCGGTGGGGGGGTGGGTGCGAATGCGAAAATCGCAGGTATTGAGTTCAAGGCCTATTTTGCCTTGCGCGGAAGCGGTGGCCAGCCGACTTCTGAACCAGACACCATGAACAGGAAATCCAGATTGTGGTTACAACTGGGCAAATATTTCTAATGGCCTCGTCCACCAGGCATATCAAATTCAAATTTGTATCAGTGGTGACGGATATAAGGGTGACGCGCTCAAAAACCAAGTTCAACATTTTCGGGGAATATGTTGAACTTGGTTTTTGAGCGCGCCGTCTTTATATAATTGACAAGCAAGCTGAATTTTGCCAAGCTATGCTCATGGTTCATCTGAACAGACAATTTGTTGCAGCACTTTTGGCCATCTGGTTGCCTTTTTTCAGCGGCAACTCGCTGGCTGCTTCGGTTGCAATGCAATCTACCAGAGGCGATTGCCATCCGGCTTCCGCACAAGTTGCCATGCAGGCCGATGAACACCATATGCACCACGATTCAGCAGTCCATCAGCATGGCCAGTTTGTAGATGGCACAGATCAGGTAGCGGATCAGGTCGAGCAGCAAAGCTCTTCCTGCAAGGATTGCGGTGTTTGCCATTTTGCATGCAGCGGATTTCTGGCTACTGTCGTTGCCGATATTATTAAATCCCATCAGTCCGCCCAAACTTACGATACTTCTTCAACACAGTTTCAATCCTTTAACTCAGCTCCTCTTGATCCGCCCCCGCTCTTCCGCGTTTAACGCGGGACGAGTGTCTTTGTAACTCTCAACGGCTGACTTTGTCAGCACAGAGCTCCGTCCCGAATTGCGAAGTAGCCGCTTGCGGCTGCAGTTTATCGAGGGTGCGGATCATGAAATTTTTTCTGAAATATTTATCGGGTCGTCGTGCGGCCGGACTGGTTATGCTGCAATTGGCATGGCTTGTTCCGGCTTATGCGCTGGAAGAGCCTGGGTTGGGAGCGAACCTGCCGGGTCTGCTGGCCTATGCACGTGAACATAATCCCGAGTTTGCCGCCATGCGCTATGAAGCGGATGCCGCATTGCAACGGGTGCAGCCCGCCGCTGCTTTGCCGGATCCGGTATTGCGCACCGAGTTGATGGACATTACCAATCAGGGTACGAACAAGGGCGCGAGTTTACTGCCATCACAAGTGGGCGGTACGCGTTATGTACTGATGCAAAGTGTGCCGTGGTTCGGCAAGCGTGGCTTGCAGCGCGAAGTGGCCGAGGCACAATTAGCTCAGGCCAACGGCCAGACTTTGGCGACTTGGTCAGAGCTATCTAGCAAAATAAAATCTGCCTATGCAATGTATTACTACCTGTCAGGCAGTGAGCGGTTGACTCGTGAATCATTGGAACTGATGGGCAGCCTGGAGCAGGTTGCGCGCACACGTTATGCCAACGGGCTGGGGGCGCAACAGGAAGTCATACGCGCGCAGGTCGAACAGACCGGTCTGCGCAGCGAGTTGATCGAGCTGGAGAATGAGCAGCATCACTCGCACACCCGGCTGAACACACTGCTGTCGCGTCCCGCGCTTGCAGAACTGGCACACCCATCCACTATGCGCAGACTGCCTGCACCGGCACAACTCGACTACACAGTACTGGAGCAAAAATTGCGCGCACGCAATCCGCAATTGCTGATCGCCGATGCGCGCAGGAACGAGGCTGAGAAAAACCGCGATCTTGCCTATACCAACCGCTATCCCGGATTCACGATTGGGGTTGCCCCTACGCAGAATGGCAGCAAGGTCAAGACCTGGGACCTGATGGTCGAATTCAATATACCGCTGCAGCAGGGCTCTCGCCGTTCGCTGGAGCGCGAGGCAGAATCCATGCTGGCAGCATCCGCTTCACGCAAGGAAGCACTGCTAGACCAGATGCTGGCCGGTTTGTCCGAAAACATATCCGCGCTGGAATCTGCACGGCACACCGAATCATTGACTACAACCCAGTTGCTTCCGCAGGCCGAACTGACCTATCAGTCGGCATTGTCCGGGTATGAAAATGGCAAGGTTGATTTCGCCACCCTGCTGGAAGCGCAGCGGCAGATCCTGAAAGCCAGGCAGCAGCAACTCAAGGCACAGCTCGAAGCGCAAATGCGTCTGGCAGAGATAGAACGATTGTTGGGAGAGGAACTATGAGAAAAGTCAGTACGCAATTCATCATCGGTGCAATCGCAATGTTGGGCGTAGGCTTAGCCGGATATTGGCTGGGTTTACAGAAGACAGCAGACAGTGGGCAGGGAATTGAGGCTGCTACGCCCAAGGACGGCGCCAGAAAAATTCTGTATTACCGCAACCCGATGGGGTTGCCGGATACCTCACCGGTGCCGAAGAAGGACCCGATGGGCATGGATTATGTCCCGGTATTTGAAGGAGCCAATGAATCAGGTGATGGCGGGCAGGTCACCATGAGCGTCGAGAGGGTGCAAAAGCTGGGCGTGAAGAGCGAAGCTGCGGCAATGCGGGAACTGGATAAATCCATACGCGCGGCGGGCCGCATCGAAGTCGATGAGCGGCGCACTTACACCATCGCGCCGAAATTCGAGGGCTGGGTAGAGCGGCTGGATGTCAATACCAGCGGGCAACTGGTAGGCAAGGGGCAGCCTTTATTCGATGTTTACAGCCCGGATTTGATCTCCGCATTGCGTGAATATGCGCTGGCCAGGCAGGGCGAATCATCCCTGAAAGATGCGGGAGACGACGCCGCAGGAAACGATGCAAAATCCGGCATGAAGCAACTTGCTGCAGCCAGTTTTACGCGCCTGAAAAACTGGGGGATAGGCGATGAACAGATCAGGGAATTCGAAAACAATAAGGACAAGCGCAACCTGACGTTCTATGCGCCGGTTTCCGGCATCGTGCTGGAAAAGAAAGCAGTGCAGGGCATGCGCTTCATGCCGGGAGAAGTGCTGTACCAGATCGCCGACCTTTCCTCGGTCTGGGTGATTGCCGAGGTGGCCGAGCAGGACATCGGCGCAGTCAAGGTGGGCAGTGTGGCACAGGTCAGCTTGGCTGCGTATCCGGACAAGCATTTACAGGGCAGGGTGGATTTTATCTATCCGACATTGAATACGGCGACGCGTACCGTACAGGTACGGGTGGAACTGGCCAACCCCAAAAGAATGCTCAAGCCGGCGATGTTTGCCAGCGTGGATTTTGCGGTTTCACACGCTGGCAAGGTGCTTGCCGTGCCGACTTCAGCTGTGATCGATAGCGGCACGCGTCAAGTCGTGCTGGTCCAGCTGGATCAGGGGCGCTTTGAGCCGCGCACGGTAAGGCTGGGCAGCCGCAGCGAAAATTACGTCGCAGTGCTGGATGGGATCCGCGAGGGCGAGCAGGTGGTGACCTCAGCCAACTTCCTGATCGATGCGGAGAGCAATCTCAGGGCGGCGCTGGGTGGACTGGGAAATGCATCAGGCGATGGAATTCCGGAAGCTGGAAATAGTGCCGCCGCGCAACATGCTGTTCATGAACAGGGTGGGTCAGTGCAACAGAGATCCGCAATGGTGGGACATCAGGCACAAGGCACGCTGGACACCATCAATGCCGATGGCACCGTCAGCATCACGCACGGCCCGATCGCATCTCTGGGTTGGCCGGGCATGACCATGGATTTTGCGCTTGCAAATTCATCGCTGGCGGACGGCATCAAGCCTGGCAGCACTATCAGCTTCGAGCTCGTCGAACGCAAGCAGGGTGAATATGTGATCACCAGGATGCAAGCGAAGCGATCCGATCATCCACAGCGTCAGGGGAACTGACATGCTGGGAAATATTATCGAGTGGTCTGCGCGAAACCGCTTTATGGTGCTGCTCGCCATGTTGTTCATCACGCTGGCGGGCATCTATGCCATGTTAAGAACGCCGCTGGATGCCTTGCCCGATCTGTCCGATGTGCAGGTGATCGTCTACACCGAGTACTCCGGACAAGCCCCGCAAGTGGTGGAGGATCAGGTCACCTATCCGCTTACCACCGCGATGCTGGCCGTGCCGAAATCGAAAGTGGTGCGCGGCTTTTCGTTCTTCGGGGCATCGTTCGTCTATGTGATCTTCGAAGATGGCACCGACATCTACTGGGCGCGTTCCCGGGTGCTGGAATATCTCAACAGCATCGCCGGGCGCATGCCCAAAGGTGTATCGCCGCAACTGGGACCGGATGCGACTGGGGTGGGCTGGGTCTATCAGTACGCTGTGCTCAGCGACAAGCACAACCTCGCCGAGCTGCGCACCATGCAGGACTGGTATCTGCGCTATCAGCTCACCAAGGCGCATGGCGTGGCCGAAGTCGCCTCCATCGGCGGCTTCGTGCAGCAGTATCAGGTGACGGTCGATCCGGCAAAGCTGCGTGCCTACAATATTCCGCTAGGCAAAGTGTCACAGGTGATACGCGATTCAAACCGCGATGTCGGCGGGCGCGTGATCGAGATGGCCGAGACCGAGTACATGGTGCGCGGCAGGGGTTATCTGCGCGGCAAGTCGGACATCGAGGATCTGGTGGTGAAAGCCGAGCGCGGCACACCGGTGTTGCTGCGTGAGATCGCCCGGGTCGAGCTGGGCCCGGACGAACGGCGCGGACTGACCGAACTGGACGGGGAAGGCGAAGTGGTGTCAGGTATCGCAATGGCACGCTATGGGCAGAACGCGCTGGAAGTGATACAGAACATCAAGGATAAGATCGCTGATGTATCCGCCGGGCTGCCGGCAGGCGTGAAGATTCAAACGGTGTATGACCGCTCCGAGCTGATCCATCGCGCCATCGCCACGCTCAAGCGCACGCTGTTCGAGGAAGGCCTGATCGTCGCCCTGGTATGTGTCGTGTTCCTGATGCATGTGCGCAGTGCGCTGGTCGCCATCGTGATGCTGCCCATCGGGGTGCTGATCGCATTCATCGCAATGCGCGCGCTGGGGATGAACTCCAACATCATGAGCCTGGGCGGAATTGCGATCGCAATTGGCGCGATGGTGGACGCGGCGATCGTGATGATCGAGAACGCGCACAAACATCTGGAGCGCCTTGAGGCAAAATATCCCGCTTCGGATTCGGTGATGGATGCAAGGCGGCAAGGAGGTGGCGAAGAGACATACCTTTCAGGTAGGCGAGGAGCCAACGACGCGGCCAACGCCGCAGGTGCGCCGAATTCTGAGCAGATGGAGGCGATGATCGCCGCCTGCAAGGAGGTCGGCCCTGCGTTGTTTTTTTCACTGCTGATCATCACTGTATCGTTCCTGCCGGTGTTCACGCTGGAAGCGCAGGAAGGACGCCTGTTCGCACCGCTGGCCTTTACCAAGACGTTCTCGATGGCCGGTGCAGCGCTGCTGTCCATTACGCTGGTGCCGGTGCTGATGCTGCTGTTCATACGCGGCAGGATCATGCCGGAATCGCAGAATCCGCTGAACCGTTTTTTGATCTCGGTTTATCGCCCCGTCATTTCTGCGGTGATGAGCCGCAAGAAAGCCACGATCATCACCGCACTGCTGGCAATCGGATTGACACTTTTTCCTGCATTGCGCCTGGGCAGCGAATTCATGCCGACTTTGAGTGAAGGCACGCTGTTCTATATGCCGGCTTCATTGCCGGGCATGTCGGTGACCAAGGCCGCAGAGCTGCTGCAAACGCAGGACAAGATCATCAAGAGCTTTCCCGAGGTTGCGTCGGTGTACGGCAAGGCGGGCAGGGCGCAGACCGCCACCGATCCGGCTCCGCTGGAGATGTTCGAAACAGTGATCAACCTCAAGCCGCAGGAAGACTGGCGGCCAGGCATGACCACAGACAAGCTGATCGCGGAGATGGACAAGGCTCTGCAATTCCCCGGCGTGGCGAACTCATGGACCATGCCGATCAAGGCGCGCATCGACATGCTTTCCACCGGTATCCGCACGCCGATCGGCATCAAGGTGTTCGGCAAGAACCTTGATGAAATGGAGCGCCTGGCCAAGGAGATAGAATCGGTGGTCAGGACGGTTCCCGGCACCAGCAGCGCCTTTGCCGAGCGCATAACCGGTGGTTTCTATCTCAACATCGATCCGGATCGCGCCGCACTGGCGCGCTATGGGCTGACGGTGGGTGAGCTTCAGGATGTGATCGCCACCGCATTGGGCGGCGAAAACGTCACCACTACCGTGGAAGGGCTGGAACGGTTTGGCGTGAATGTGCGCTATCCGCGTGAAATGCGCAGCACACCGGAACAAATCTCGCGTGAAGTGCTGGTGCCCACCATGGAAGGCTCGCACATTCCGCTCGGGCAACTTGCCAAAGTGTTCATCAGCAAAGGCGCACCGTCGATACGTACCGAGAATGCGCTGCTCTCGGCCTACATCTATGTGGATATCCGCGACCGTGACATAGGTTCTTATGTGGCCGAGGCGCGCAGGGTCGTTGCCGAAAAGGTGAAATTCCCGCCCGGCTACTATGCGACATGGAGCGGACAATTCGAGTATATGGAGCGCGCCACCGCAAAGATGAAGATCGTTATTCCGGTTACGCTGCTGATCATCTTCCTGCTACTGTACCTGAATTTCAGGCGCGTCACCGAAACGCTGATTGTGATGCTGTCCGTGCCGTTCGCGCTGGTCGGGGGCGTGTGGCTGCTGTGGCTGCTGGGTTACAACCTGTCTGTCGCGGTCGCAGTCGGCTTCATTGCGCTGGCGGGCGTGGCGGCGGAAACCGGCGTGGTGATGCTGATCTATCTTGATCGTGCATGGCAGGAAACCCGTGCGCGCTGCATAGCCGAAGGACGCAAGCTGACCACGATCGATCTTCATGCCGCGATCATGGAAGGTGCGGTCGAGCGGGTGCGTCCCAAGATGATGACCGTGGTTGCGATCATGGCCGGGCTTCTGCCCATCATGTGGGGCAGCGGCACCGGTTCGGAAGTGATGAGCCGCATTGCCGCACCAATGATAGGAGGGATGGTTTCCTCCACGGTGCTGACACTGGTAGTGATACCGGTGCTGTATGCGCTGGCCAAGTCTCGTGAAATTTCAAACAGGGAGAAAATGCAATGATAGAAGTCATTCCAAACTGGCATCCGGTACTCGTCCACTTCACCGTGGCCTTGTTGATCATCGCCGCAGCGATGCATTTGTTGTTGCACGTCCTGCCCAAGGGAGAAATGGGTAATCAAATGACGCTCGTCGCGCGCTGGAATTTGTGGATAGGCGTCGGGTTCACCCTGCTTACCGTGGCGGCGGGCTGGTATGCCTATAACACGGTCGTTCATGACGAGCCCTCGCACATTGCGATGACCGAACACCGCAACTGGGCCATGGTTACGTTCATGGTGCTGCTTGGCATCGCAGGATGGGAATATTACCTGTCGCGCCATGGCAAGGCCAAGGGTTGGCTGTTCACAGGCCTGATGGTAATTGCGGCAGTTTTGTTGCTGTCTACAGCATGGCATGGCAGCGAACTGGTTTACCGCCATGGCCTGGGTGTGATGTCTTTGCCCAAGGCTGAGGGGCCGAACCATAATCATGAGCACGTCAACGGCCACGGTGACATGCCGGTGCCTGGCGGGGAAAAGTTGCATGAGGATGGCCATGAACACAACCATGATGACATGGCGAATGGCTCAAGCACGGCACCGAATAAAACGCATAGCCATGCGCCGGGAACGCCACCTCACAAGGACTGATGCTGCAAGACTGGATTGCGCAATCCGCATGAGCTTGGACTGTAAACGGGCAGCAGACTAAGCTTTATTGTAATTGTCCGGACGAATATGGAATGGAGATTGAAATGAAAAAATTGAATGGGATAATCGCCCTGTTGCTGGCTGGCCTGGTGTCGCTGCCACTGGCTGCCGAACCTATGCAGGACATGAAGGGGCAGAAACAACTGGCACCCTCGACTCATCAAGGTGCAGGCAAGGTGGTTGCAGTGGATCGAGGCAAGCTGAGCATCAAGCTGGCGCACGAGCCGATCAAGTCGCTAGGCTGGCCTGCCATGACCATGGACTTTGGCGTGTCCAAGGCCTCGCTGCTGGAAGGCCTCAAGGCGGATGACGAGTTGCGGTTTGAGATGAAGCAACTCGAAAACAGGAAATGGCAAATCGTCAAAATAGAGCGAAAATAGCCATCGAACTTCGGGCATGGGTTGTTCGCGTGATAGCGGCAATCCAATACGCGAGGATAATGTTGTACTGTTGCGGACAAGGAAGTTTTGGCAGGGGTATCCGTGAGGATGGAAGGCAAGGGCATGCTATCGAGTGATCGTGCCAACTCATGCCATGACCCTGTCCACAAACGAAATTAAAGGGATGGTATATGGAAATTTTCAAGGACCCGGTCTGCGGCATGACAGTGAAACCAGACTCACCGCTACGCCACGAGTATGCGGGCAAGACCTATCTGTTCTGCAACCCGAAATGCCAGGTGAAGTTTTCCGCCGATCCTGAAAAGTATCTGCATCCCAAACCGGCGGAGCCCGAGGTCGCGATACCGGGCGCGGTGTACATCTGCCCGATGGACCCGGAGGTGCGCG
>Ga0224495_10001791_pt1 | contig 14718 bp, 9 predicted proteins | sample SF_Jul11_sed_USG_FD_168128 | JGI IMG/M metagenome (GOLD analysis project Ga0224495, IMG submission 168128) | Sediment microbial communities from San Francisco Bay, California, United States - SF_Jul11_sed_USGS_4_1 | ecosystem: Environmental > Aquatic > Marine > Sediment | place: USA: California... | reverse complement strand
AAATACGGGAAACAGCTATGCGGTTACCGTGGCAACCCAACCGACGTCGCCGTCGCAATTTTGCAGCGTTGACTATGGAGCCGGAACCGTGGCAGCTGCCAATGTTGCAAGCATCAGCGTAAACTGTGTTTTAATCACGTATACTGTGGGAGTTACTGTAACCGGACTGGGTTCTGGCGATATGGTTTATCTGCAAAATAACGGGAATGATGGTGTTTGGATAACCGGCGGCGGAACAGGAACAGATACAGGTTTATTTAACCGCTCGATAAATACAGGATATTCGTATAATATATTGAACTATACCTACTGGAATTCACCCAATGTGGCCAATGGAGAAGCCGGCATTCAATGCAATACGGCTGCTGGAAATAATTACCCCGGCGGAGTTATGACTTTAAATGTAAGTGTAACTATTGCATGTACATATTCATACTCCATTACAGCAACTATTACTGGATTGCCCTCCGGAACAGGCGTATTTGTTTATGAAAATAACTATAGCGGAGTCTGGAACTGGATTAATGGAACCGGTATTGATCAGACGCTAACGTTTCCTGCGCCATACATTCCCGTTGGCGGAACTTATAATGTGCAGGCAAGTAATGCCGGTTTTCCATATCAATGTACGGTTAGCGGCGGTACAGGCATTATGCCGGCGGCCAATATTACAAGCGGAATAACGGTTATCTGTATCGATGGGACAATTAATTTAGCTTTAGGTACGCCATACGCCGATTCTACGTTGGCCTGGACGCAAAAACCTTATAAAATTACCGGTTTAAATGCAGGAACTACATATACTTTTACTTTCTCGGGATTAAATGCGGCTTCTTACAGTTCTTTTGATGTTTATTCTGATTACCCATACACAACGTTCAAATGTTCCAATGGAGGCTATCTAACAACCATGTCCTGTCAGGCTTCAGGGTCTACAGCGTATTATTTTTATTTTTATCCTTATGCCAACCAGGGGTCTTACACAGTTACCGTAAGTCAAGCGGCTACCATTATCAATGTAACATTAAGTTCAACCACGACTATCTCTGGCGGTTTGGAAACCATTACCTTATATTTAAACAAGGATGTTACGAGCGCAGATGTCTGGCTTAAATGCAACGGTTTCTGGGGGGGAGCCTCCACTACCATGACATGGAGTTCAACGGGAGTTTATACAGTAAATCTTTACCCAACAACGACTGGAACTTGTCAACCAGGAGAATTTGATATAAATGATGGCGGAAATTGGCAATATATCTGGGAATCTTCCTTTGTGGGTCAATATGGAACCACGGGGGTATTGGTACCATCATTTACAGTTACGCCCATCGCTACATTAACGGGAGTAACGTTAAGCCCAAATACAATGGTCTCAGGGGGTTTGGAAACCATTACCTTAAATTTAAATAAAGACGTTACCAGCGCAGCTGTCTGGGTAAATTGCAGCGGTACCTCCACATCAAATGCAATGACATGGGTCTCCGCAGGAGTTTACCGTGTAAATATATACCCGACCATTGTTGGTTCATGTAAACCGGAAAAATTTGACCTGAATGACAACGGGACTTTGTCCTCTTTTTGGGAATCTGTATCGGTTGGTTTCTATGGCAGTACCGGTTTTGCCGTGCCGACCTTCAATGTGGTAGCAACACTTGTGGCAAATTATACATTTGAAGGGTTAGTTTCCATGCCCGCAGCATTTACAGCCTCTGGCGCAGCAGCATGGGTAATTGATAATACAACTGGCTACGGCAGCGCATACAGCATGGCCTCTGGTACTATTACAAATTCACAGGATACATGCGCCGCTATTACGGTTAATAACCCTTCAGCAGGAGGCGTAAGCTTCAACTATAAAAACGACGGAGAATCTGGATACGATGGACTGTTTTTTTTCATCAACGGCGTTTCGCAAACCGGTGCTTATGTTTACCCGATTCAATGGGGTGGATCCATACCATGGACTTTATCGCCCGTATACCCATTAAGCGCCGGACTAAATACATTGCAATGGTGCTACCATAAAGATAGCACCGTGAGCGCAGGCGCCGACAAGGCATGGGTCGATAATATCGTTGTTTATTGATTCACCTGTTGTTGCGGGGGGTAGGCCATACTTTGATGAGTCCGCTCAGAACCTTCAATATTCACGGCAGTATGTAGTAGAATGCGCAGGTTCTTTGATGAATCGCTGACTTCAAGTTCACCGCTCATTGCATAATAATCTTGACAACCTGTGAAACTCATTTTGCCTGATTCAGGATCTACGCGCGTGTAGCTCAGGTGGTTAGAGTACTTGCTTGACATGCAAGGGGTCACTGGTTCGAGTCCAGTCATGCGCAAATGAATATGTTTATACTGACATTACCCAATAAAAAAGCTGTTGAAGCAAGTTCTGACACGACTTTTTATAATGTGTTAGAGGAAAATTTTCCACAGGTATTAAAACATACTCTGGCGGTGAAAATCGACTCCACGGTATACGATCTTAATGCTCCGGTTCATATTTCCGGAGAAATTAAACCGGTTACCTTTGATTCTGACGAAGGAAAAGAAGTTTTCTGGCATTCCAGCGCTCATGTATTGGCTCAGGCCGTGAAAAGAATTTATCCAGACGCGCAGCTAACCTTTGGACCAGTTACCAGACACGGCGCGGGTTTTTTCTATTATGATTTATCTCTGGAAAAATCCATTTCCATGGATGATTTGCCCTTGATTGAAGCCGAAATGGTTAAAATTGCATCGGAAGCCATACCGGTAATACGTTATGGTTATAGCCGGGAACAGGCCATAAAAGAATTCAAAGCAATGGGCGAAAACTTCAAGGCAGAAATTGTCAATGATATCCCGGGAAATGAGGCCATCACGGTTTACAAACAAGGGGAATTTCAGGATTTATGCCGCGGTCCACATGTTCCCAATACCTCTTTTCTTGGGCATTTTAAACTTACAGCAATATCTGGGGCTTACTGGAAAGGTGATTCCAGCAAACCTATGTTGCAAAGGATTTATGGAGTCAGTTTTCCCTCGGAAAAAGAGTTAAAGTCTTATCTTCACCGCATTGAAGAGGCTAAAAAGCGGGATCATCGTCTCATCGGCAAGGAACTTGATTTGTTCAGCTTCCATGATGAGGCATCGGGTATGCCATTTTACCATGCCAAAGGAACTCTGCTATTTAATTTACTGCAAAACTATATTCGTACCGAATGTGACCAAAGGGACTATGAAGAGCTAAAAACTCCTGTAATATTATCCGATGAGCTATGGATGAGATCCGGTCATTACGAGAATTTTAAAGAAAATATGTACTTTACAAAAGTAGACGAACGCGGTTTTGCCATTAAACCCATGAATTGCCCTGGAGCCACGCTGGTTTATAAAAGCCACCTCAGAAGCTACCGTGATCTTCCCTTACGTTTGGCAGAATTTGGTCTGGTTCATCGCCATGAACTTTCTGGAGTATTACACGGACTTTTTAGAGTGCGCGCATTTACCCAGGATGACGGACATATTTTCTGTACTCCGGAACAACTATCCACAGAAATTGAAGGAATTATACAATTTACTCTGGAGGCCTATAAAAAATTCGGTTTTGAAAAGATTTCGGTATTTGTTGCCACAAGACCAGAAAAATCCATGGGCTCTGATGAAATATGGAATCTGGCCACATCAGCCTTAACCGACTCGATAAATAAACTGGATCTGGATTATAAAGTTAAAGAAGGCGAAGGCGCCTTTTATGGCCCTAAAATTGAATTTAATATTGAAGATTCCCTTGAAAGAAACTGGCAATTGGGAACGATCCAGGTAGATTTCTCCATGCCACAACGTTTTGAGCTGGAATACACCGGGCCGGATGGAAATAAATCGCATCCTGTAATGATTCATCGCGCCATATTGGGTTCTGTGGAACGATTTATGGGAATTCTCATTGAGCACTATGCAGGTAAACTACCTTTATGGCTTTCTCCGGTTCAAGTTCGCATTATGACGGTTTCTGAAGCAAACATGGAATATGCAAAAAAAGTAATTCAACAGTTAAAGCAAAACAAAATTCGCGTCGACTCCGATTTTCGAAATGAAAAAATTGGTTACAAGATCAGAGAATTTAATTCCCAAAAAATCAATTACGGGCTTATCCTTGGGGATAAAGAAGCCCAGGCTGGCAGCGTTTCTGTGAGAACTCGGGGAGAACAGGAAAGCCCGTCAATGAGTACTGAAGAATTTATAAAATTGATTTCCCCCTGAAACGAACCTCGCCAGATTGCGGATTTTGAAAACTATCGAATGGGGTGGACGGCAAGACGGGGTCCGATCATCGGCAACGCTGAACGAGTGGGTCTGTCGAGAACCTGAGCAGGGTTTTTCAACCACGCATGCAGGCGAGGGGAAAGACTTTTCCCCTTTTTAGAATGCAAATTGTTCCTGATTAAGTCTGGAGAATATTTTTTCCCGATAACCTTTCATATCCTGAAAATCCGGGGCGATTCGATCGAGCACTTCCCACTGCTGCCAGGCCTCCCGAAAATCCCTTCCGTTGTACTCGTTCACCATAAGAATATAGCGAGCCAATGGTTTTTCAGGAAATAAAGAAATATATTTTTCTATGTAGTAACGTGAAACTCCGTAGTTTTTCTGCCTTTGGTGCAGTTGGGATAAATTCATCAGGGTCTCCGGATTTTCCGGATCTTTTTCCAGGATTTGCCCGTACAATTCCATAGCCTGCTCTTCTTCATTATTCAATTCATAGACTTGAGCCAGTTTATTTGATAATCTGAAATCTTCGGAAATCTCTACTGCTTTTTGAAGCAAAGCCCTTGCCTTCCCAAAGCTTTCTTGTTTCTGATAAAGATCCGCAAGATTTAAATATGCCTTTACATAGGCTTTGTCGGCGTCAATTGCGTTTATATAATTTTTTTCGGCATTTTTGCTATCATTCATTTCATGGTAAATTATGGCCATGTTATAACAAGCTTTTGCGTAGCCTTTTTTTATGCTGACAGCCTTTTTATACCAATTCAGGGCGGCGGCTGTATCGCCGTTTTTGCTGTACCAAAGCCCAAGATTATAACAGGCAACTGCATCATTGTCTTGAATTTTCAGCGCCTTTTGATAGTTTTCCAGAGCCTTTTCCGGGAAATGTAATTTTACCTCTGTGATTCCGAGATTTATATATGCTCTGGATTTCTCCGGACGAATCTCAAGGATTTTGCTGTAAATTCGAGCTGCAAGCTCATAATCCTTTAACGCAAAGCACGATCGCGCAAGATAAAAAAGAACCGAAGTATTTTTGGGGAATTCTTCGTTCAGCTCCTCAAATATCTGGCGAGACTGGGCATATTTTTTCAAGTTAAAGAGCAACCGTCCGGTCTGAAATTTCAACTTCCGGGAATCCGGCGAATTTTCAAGTCCGGACTGGAGATAGCTCAATGCGGCTTCCGGATCCTTTTTTTCGAAGAAATATTTGGCGAGCAAACCATACGTTTCCGGAAATTCCGGATATTTCTTTGTCAATATTTTTAGATCTTCAACAGCCTTTTCCGGATTTGATTTTAGCGAATTTTTTGCTGCCATATATTTTTCGTGCACCGGCATGAAATTCCGGGCATTCATATCATTCAAACTCTCAATTTTGCGGCTAATGGCAAAAAAAATTAACACTATGAAAAATATGAATAACGAATAAGGAACAATTTTTTGCAAAAATAACTTTTTTAACCGCGACTGCGACATTGGTCATATTTTCGACGAGTCGGCAAATTTAATTCAGCAAATATTTCGGATGAAAACGGAAAGGGCGAAAAATCAAGGCATCCTCTAAACCTGATCACTTTAGATACGTCAGAGTATTTTTCAAAAACGATTATCCGGACATAAGGATGAGCATTTGCTCCCCCTTATGTCCGATATCAGTTCCTAAAAATAACCCTTAACCATCGCAAAATAACAGGGAAGACTGTTGTTTTACAAATTTCACAAGCAATATGTTTATCTCATGTATACGATTCAGAGGTTGCCTTTAGTCCTTTAGTATAAGGGAGACGTTTAAACCAGAAAAACCGGACATACTTTTTCAATAACGTCCAAAGCCTCGAACCAGATAACTGGCCAGACTTCGAACAGGTTCATCCCATGAATATCTTGCGCGAATATATGAATTTACAGGCTGCGACTCATACACAGATATATTTTTATGATCAAAATTAATATAGCCTTTTCTAATGGTGCGCCCAATATTTCCATGTACAAACTCTATAGTATGATCCTGGCGAATACCGGTGACAATCCCCGTATGGGTATAATAATCATCGCGTTTCTGGTTGTTGTTTTTATCGTAGGTATTGTCAAAAATAATTACATCCCCTACTCTCGGGCTTTTCGGATCAAATTTATGGTTTTTGCGGAACAAGGCATCGAGAAGGATTACTCCGGTAGCTGTCCGTAAATCGGTTACCCTGCCCTGAACTGCCTCTCGAAAAAGGTCAATGGTATGCCCGGATCCTTCCCAGTACGCTGCACGGACAAAATAGGAACAATCCGTTTCAATATTCAGGTTCTGACCATTAATATTTACCACCCTTGTTTTCTTCTCGAAATATTCCAGAGCTTTTTTTGCAATTCGAAGTCCCATCCCGTCCGGAAATAACTCCTCCTCTGCATTATCCACATTTTCCGACCCCGGCAATATTAGTTTTTGCAAAACCGGTTCCAGGCTGACTTCTGTAATTGTTTCTGATGGTTCGCCATGCGAAGACAGAACGGGGATATTACGCAAGTACTCTTTTTCCGTATTAAAATCAACGGCTGTTCCTTCATCAGGATTCTCCCACTTCAATATAATTTTATGGTTCGATTTACTCTTTCCGGAAGCAGATGGGATGACAAAAATAACTGTAACAACGAACAATACATAAAATGAAAATTTATGCAGATTTTTTTTCTTTTTCATATGGTTAAGTCCTCCTGAACGAACATACAAAGTATAGGCAGGAACTTCAATATCCATGTCAAATTGTGATAATATGCTCAGTTTTGGGGTTGTCTAAAAAGTCGAAAGTTCACCACGGAGGCGAGGAGAACACGGAGTTTTTGATGAACTAACGCCTGAAAAGGCATTTATTTCATATTTTCTCCGTGCACTCCGTGTCTCCGTGGTGATATTATTTTCTTTTTAGACATCCCCAAAACTGCGGTAATTTAAATCATTCTGACTGAATTTCAGGTTCATGCATGAGTTCTATACTCATGTTGCAACTATACGACAACAACATTTTTACCAACGCTTTTCGTTTTGAATTTGCCGGAAAAGCAAATATACGACAGGTAGTGTCAATACTTTGTATTTATAGCCATCACAAAAGCCGGAACCTTTTGCAAAAAACTGTCTGCCCGATGGAATCTTTTTTTTGTATTGACATGGAGAAAAATGTCCATTAATGGTTTTTATGATGAAAAAACCTGTTACATTGCTGCTGGGGATGTTTGTGTTCAGTCATTGCGCCTCGACTCAATATGCGGATTCTCGAAAAGATACCGGATCGAGACAATGGGGCGCAAGGGAAATAAACGAAACTGTCGATACCATGGTGGCTTCATTATATTCCAGTCTTAAAGACATGAAGCACAACGTGTTAATATCTGTAAGTAAAATCCGGAATCGTACATCCGAACATATTGATACAACCATGATCGCTGATGAGATATCGACCAGATTAATAAAAAGAGGAATCCCCTTTATTGATAAATCCCAACGAACGGAAACTCTCAAAGAAATAGAGTTTGGCCAAACGGGCGCCGCAGATTCAGAAAATGCTATTTCTGCCGGGCAACTAAAGTCGCCAAATTATGAACTGATTGGGGAAGTTACAGACAGCGTTTCCTATGAGGGGAATAACAGAAAACAATTTATTATTGTCACCCTGAAATTAATAGAAGTGGAAACTACTTCCGTTGTTTGGCAGGAACGTCAAGAGTTTATGAAGGTATCCAAAGAAGAAAAATATGGTTGGTAACCAGCCAAGAAAGTTGGCGAAACCTGAATCAGTCCAGTAAATTTTGAATATCTGGAACATACAAGTACAATGATCCGAAAAACGCTGATTACTCTATTTATTTTTGCCGGGTTTATGTGTTCCGGAGGCAATTACAATACGCTGATGGTCAAGGCAGAAAAAACCCTTTATCAGGACAATAATCCCGAAGAAGCTTCGCGCCTGTTGATTCCCAATGTAAACCGCAGGGATCAAGACCAACTGCTTTTTATGATGGAAGCCGGGTATATGCTGCACATGGCAAATGATTACAAAACCAGCAATAAAATATTGACCTCTGCCAGCAATAAAGCCGAGTCCATGTATAAAAGCATCTCAAAAGAAATTGCGTCCTTTATCACCAATGAAACAGGCAAAGATTATATGGGCGAAGACTATGAGCGCATTCTTGTAAATATGACTCTTGGGATAAATTACCTGATGCTAAATGATTATGACAGCGCAGAAGTTGAATTTAAAAAAGTAAACAATATGCTTGAGTACATTCAGGAAAAATCGGGAATTCATTACAATATTAATTTAATGGCTCTGTATCTTTCTTCCATAGCACATGCGGCGGCGGGCGAATTAGAGTACGCATACATCGATTTAAAAAAAATTGATGAAATACAGCCAGGAATTCAATCCGTTGGTTTAAAATTGATGATTTTGGCCCGGCAGCTGGATTACATGGATGATTTTGCCCTATGGAGAAAAAAATACAGAGGTATTGTACTGGATCCCGCCCTGGAACCATACAAAAATTCTTCCGAACTTGTTTTCGTTTATGAATCCGGATTAGCGCCCCGAAAACAATCCCGCGGCAGACTGCTGGCTGACCCTGAAATAAATACCCTGTTCAATGCAGCTGTGACGGGAGCAATCATAGCCAGCGGAAGCGCTTCCGGGGCTGTCAGTAATGCGCTGGTTCTTTCAACTATTGGCGAAGCGGAGCATCCAGTTCCCAGGTACGTTTATCAAAAATATGAAACAGCATCGGCCAGACTGGAAATTTTTAAAGACGGTAGAATCTATAAAACTGTCGACACCCAGTTGTTAAATGATGTAGAAAAAACAATCAAAACAAACTTTGAAAACCATTACATGAAAATCCGCGAAAAGATGATTACGAGACTGGCAACCAAAGTCGTTGCAACACTTGTTTCAAAGGCTGTTGCTGAATCTGCCGCCAGCAATATTGGTGGACGAAGGTATGGCGCTGTTGCAGGATTTATTATCGGAACCCTCACCGGGATCGGGGTTGGTTCTGCCCTGTTCAGCTCGGAAAAACCGGATTTACGATGCTGGCATACAATACCAGCCAATTACCAGGCAGGCAGTCTTTTATTACCCCAGGGATCGTATACCGGGATAATAAAATACTATAACCGAAATGGCGACCTTGTAAGCCAGAAAGATGCGGGAAAAATTATTATCAAACCAGACAGTCCCTCTGTTTTATTATTTCGAACATATGATTAATCAAAATATTTGCATTCCTGGGGGTTGATATTGAGTTCATGCCCAGCTTGCCCAGACACCTGGATGCAGCGACGTATGATTTGTAATTTACATTTCCAATTCCAATTCCAATTTGCCTTATGCGAAGAAAAACCATCCTGTTCATCTTACTTTTATATATGGCTGGGTTTGACCGTAGCAGTTTTTCGCAGGAATCCGGGCAAATACCGGCCACACCAATTGACGAGGCTGAAATTTTAAATCTGGGCGCGAATATCAACACCTCATTTACCGAATATACTCCATTTATTACTCCAGATGAACACCTCCTCTTTTTTGAATCTGACAGACCCGGCGGGATCGGCGAAACCGGAAGTTTTGATTTATGGTATTCCATCAATGCAACCCCCGGAAAAAAAATTCCTTCTTTTTCATTACCCATAAACCTCGGGATTCCGGTAAACTCGCCCGGATTTGACGGACTTCCTTCGTTGCGACGTTTGAATGATGGCACCTACGAAATGTATTTTACTTCTTACGCAGATAACGGCAGAGGCGGTCCGCTTGAATCCAATATTTATTACACAAGACAAGTCGGCAAGAGCTGGTCTACTCCAATTCCTGTCGCAGGGGTAAATTCCGATTTTCATGACAGAATGCCTTCCATCAGCCCCGACGGTAAATTCTTGTTTTTTTCCTCAGACAGACCTGGGGGATTTGGAAAAGATGACATCTGGGTATCGCAATACGATGATGCAAACAAACTCTGGAAACCCCCTTTAAATCCTGGAGATACCATAAATACGCCTGATTCAGAAATATCGCCATCTATACACACAGACGGAATAACGCTCTATTTTTCCTCGGATCGCAGGGGCGGAGTTGGCGGATATGATATCTATATTACGCAACGCCTCAACGGAGGAATCTGGAAGAAACCCGGAAATCTTGGCACTCCGTATAACACCGAGCAGGACGATGAATATCCAACAGTAACAAATTCCGGGGAGTATATGTATTTTACTTCCAATCGTCCCGGTTCGACGGGAGGATTTGATATATTCCGCGCAAGGGTTCCGGATTTTGCTCGCCCATCCTTAATGATACCCTTTTCAGGCAATGTTTATGAGCAAAATACAACAAAGGGAATTGAAGCAACAATCAGCATTCACGGTGATGAGAGGCATTTTGACATTTCAAGCGGACTGCCTGATGGAAATTTCAAAATTGATTTTATCAACAATAAAATATATGAAATGCTGATTTCGGCTCCGGGATATGAACCTTTGAAATACACGCTGGATCTCAGGAAAAAGCATGATGTAACCGCGATTAGAAACAGGTTTTTTTTAAAAAAATCGCAGGCAAGTATCGATTCATATAATCTTTTGATACAGTTTTCAGATGAATTTGGCAAACCAGTTGCGGCAAGAGCCGTTTTCAGGTTTCAACCCGATGATGCCTATATGAAAAAAATAGAAAATAACACTATTGTCCTTAAAGTTCCCCCAAAAATTACATCCTGGAATTCGTTTCTTGAAAGAAACGATATAAATATTACTGCTGAAGCTGACGGTTTTGAAGTTAAAGAAGTAACTCTTTCCATGAAAACATTAATGGAGAACGGAACAAAAAAAGGCAATAATATTATCATCCCGATAGAAATGAAAAGAGAAGGCTCGTCAGAAGAAAAAACTGAAGACGGGACTGAAAATGGACGCCTTGTCCTGATCGAAACTATTTATTTTGATACAGATATTGCAGACAGGATTACACAAAAAGAAAAGGAAAAAATTGTTAAAATTTTGAGCGCCATTAAAAAGCCTGGACTGATTGTTGAACTGCATGGCCACACGGACAAAATTGGATCACTTGAAAAAAACATTAAACTTTCCATGAGCCGATCAAATTATATTAAACAATTAATGACAGATCTTGGTATTCCGGCTGAAACCATGCGAACCTATGGCCACAATTATTCCAGGCCAGCCGTCAAGGAAACAGATGAAGCTTCCCGCAAAAAAAACCGGCGAGTTGAAATTTTCATAAAAGCGCCTGCCCGGCAAGGCGAAATCCAGTGAAAATAAAATCCTCGGAGCAGCAACCTCTGGAAAACTTCTCGCTGGTTACGAGGCATTTGATAATGCCCAATGAGCTGAACCCGAATTACAGCATTTTTGGCGGTGAACTTATTGCCTGGCTTGACAAGGATCTCTATGTGTTCTTGTCAGGTGTTTTAAAGCATAAAAATATGGTAACCGTCGCCATGAACAATGTGCACTTTAAAAATCCGGCATACCTTGGAGAAATCATTGAAATTCTGGCTTGCATCAAGCAAATTCGCCGAAGCTCGGTAAGCGTTTACGGCAAAGCCATGGCAACAGACCCTGCAACGGGAAGTACCCGGCTCATTATTCAATGTGAAATTACCTACGTGGCAATTGATAAAAACGGAAAACCTTTACCTGTTTTCAACGGAATTCCCAATCCTTAAAAAATCTCTTGTAGATTCATTCTGCCTTTTAAGTAAGGTATATGAGTACTTTAATTGCAAGCATTCCAAGCTGGCTTCTTCCAACATTGATTGTAATAACATCGATAATCACCCTGACCATTATCCTGGAGCGCAGTTGGTTGTTAATGCATAAAATCAACATACTGGATATTGAAGACGAAAAAAAACTGCTGGAATTTATTCGAAAAAAGAAATTTGAAGATGCTGAGTCGTTTTGTCGGCTTCAAAGTCACCCGGCCTATAAAGTTGCCTTGGGAATTCTGGAATCAAAAGACGGGCATATTGACCTGAAGCATGTATCCGAAGAAGTGGGGATGAAGCAGATTTCATTTTTGGAAAAATATCTGCCAACTCTTGGCTCCATCAGCACGGTCGCGCCTCTTCTTGGGTTACTCGGTACCGTTACCGGCATGATTCGTGCATTTCGGGCTTACGCTTTAACTGCATCGAGAAGCACTCAAATGGTAGGAGGTCTTGATGAAGCTCTGATAAGCACCGCAATGGGGCTAATTGTCGCTATTCCAGCGCTGATTTTCTATAATTATTTTCTTGGCCGGGTTACCACGTATATTAACGAAACAAGTCTGCTTGCCGACATGGTATTGCAGGAATTAAACAGAAAAAAATGAAATCGCGCTTAAAAATAAAAACCGGGGTTGAAATGGTTGCGGTTGCCGACGTGGTTTTTCTGCTTCTGACATATTTCTTACTAAACTCAACCATGGGAAAGAATCCAAGCATAAAAATATCTTTGCCCAAATCCATCTCGGCCAAACCTGAGTCCACTACCAGTATAGTCGTGCATGTGGATGAATCCAATCATATTTTTTTGGACGGGAACCCGGTGGAACTGGAAAATCTGGGGTCAATATTAAAGGGAAAAGTAAAAAATGCAGAGGAAAATCCGGTTGTTATAAGGGGAGACAAAAGCGCCAATTATCAGACGATTATTTCAGTTATGGATAAAATTAATCAGGCAGGAATCACAAACTTTAACTTAGCAACAGAAAGGTAAAAAATGGCAACCCTGAAAGCCAAAATATGGATTGCCCGAATCAGCGCATTTGTATGGGGATATTCCTTTATCCATTTGTTTAAATACATTCTGGATAACATTTATCCATTCTGGTCGCAGACGACAAATATAAGCTTGTTTGCCTATATTTTAATATTTGTTGCCTGGTTATCGTACACCCTGTTTTTTAATTTTCGTCCTTATCGAAATTTCATACCCCGACTCGTTTATCACGTCATTTTTCTGGCTAACGCGGCAATATTTTACATTTTAATTGTAAAAATGGGCGAGCAAAAATATCTTTATTTTTTCCCTTTATATTTTACGTTTCAATTCTTTATTTACTTTTTTCTTTTCACTTCCATGTTTCCTGCAATAATGCGCCATAGAATTTCCATACTTGCCGGAATCCTTCCAGGATTGGTTACCTACCCGTATATAGGCAACATCTACATCGATATTTTTCTTCCGGCAGTTGTGTACCTGATGCCCTATAATTTTTTTACGGAAATGCGTACTTCCCATTCCAAAAGTCAGCTAAGAATGCTACCGTTGAGACAGAGTGTTGATTTGTTGCGATATATATTTTTGGGTCTGGCATTTTACGGAATTTTTGATATCTATAGAGAACAATTCTATTTATCCGCCTTCCTGATTGCCCTTGGTCCGGCATTATCTTCTTTTTTGCAGTTCGTTGACAAGAAAAAACACCACATCAAATATGGTATGTATATCTTTGCAATTTTCTTCATTGCCGGAGCCATTTTATACAGAAACCTGCCTATCGCATACTGGGCTGCCTCCGGGTTTTGTTTCCTGACTATATGGGAAGGATTATATTTCAAGAAAACAGCCGAGGGCGATTTAAAACGCGAGCAAATGTTATCCGGTACCGCCCTGGTACTGGTTATATGCTTTTATTTTATATCTCCAGAATGGGTCGTAATTATCAGCGCTATCCTGATTGTTTTAATACAATCCAGAATTGCTGTCTATATTGCAAAAAGTTATCGGAAAACATTATCTGTATTGTTTGGGCTTTCCCTGTTTGCATGGCTGGGAGCAATAACATTCTCCTATACGGAGTCCTTTAAGAGAGATTTTTTTTCGGCTTTAACTCAAAAAAAAGAACATGCTCCCGTACCGCTTTCTGTATTGGATCTTGGACGGGAAAAAAATGTACCTTTGGCTTCGAATTTATTTCCAGAAGAGGTAATCAAAGAATTCTCGGCAAAGCATACCTCTTCCCTTATTTATGTCAGAACCTGGGCGCCGGATTTTCTTTTTGAAATTCTGCGACTTCACAAATTGCATCCAGATGTCCAGCAAATTTATGATTTAAAAGATTTAAAACCATATAAAACAAAAACCGGCCAGAAATATATTTTTGAGTTTCTGAATCTTTATTCCATTCAAAATGTTTTCCTGTACGAGAGCGAATCCCCGGGAGTTTACTTCAATGAATTCACGAGTAATGTTTTCAAAACCAGTATAACCCGCAGCGATTTCAACAAAGAAGAAATATTTGAGTTTGGGACAAGTCTGGCAAACTGGTATTCTGACCATGGTCACTATGATTTCGCGCTCTATATTTTAAAAGATTTAATGCAAAACATGGACAAGATCGAGGTACTAAGGCAAATTGCGCATATATACGGAATTACCGGCGATACTGAAAACCAGATCGAGTACAGACA